>ENA-OPVL01000953-OPVL01000953.1-human-gut-metagenome-genome-assembly--contig:-NODE-953-length-18577-cov-2.001350_pt1 | contig 18577 bp, 29 predicted proteins | sample MGYA00241496_ERZ501984 | MGnify/ENA primary metagenome ERZ501984 (study PRJEB25962, sample SAMEA2042986) | human gut metagenome | biome: human gut; feature: human-associated habitat; material: faeces... | reverse complement strand
CCGCCGATCTCTGGGGCCCGAGCCAGGAGCTTGAGATCAGACAAAACAATCTCAGAACAGAGCACGTGATCCCACTTTATTATGAAACGCAAATTCAGTGGTACTGCGGCATCCTGAAGCTCAGAGGAATGTATCTCGCAGTGCTTATCGGAGGTTCTGACTTCCGGATGTACTGGGTGGATGCCCGCCCGGATGTGTTTCAAGTCATCAAAGAAAAATGCTCTGCATTCTGGAACAACCATGTTCTAACCAAAACGCCTCCTGAACCGATAAACATTGAGGACGTTCTAAAGCTCTACGGGAGATCAAATGGTAAAGCTATCGAAGCTCAAGGTGATCTGGCTATTAACTACGGCGAATATGCTCGTCTTAATGGTGAAATTAAGGAACTTAAAAAGCAGCAGGACGCGCTCAAAACCAGAATTGCAATAAGCATGAAGGACAACGAGATTCTCACGCTTGATGGCAAGAAGGTTTTGACGTACAAGACTCAGACATCCAAGCGCTTCGACTCCGACTCATTCAAGCAAGAACACCTGAATGATTACTTTGACTATCTGAAAGAAAGCTCAACTCGCGTCATGCGTGTGTGCGCGTAACAACTTAATTCTTAGCCGGCGCCCCTCATAAAGAGGGGCTTTTTTATATATATATAAGGAAAAAATTATGAGTACAACAGACCAACTCGCCGCAGCAGTCGGCGCACCCTCTGCACCAGTCGCCAAACCAAAGACCAAAGCTCCGATCATCGTTCAACAAGTTCTGTCTGACCAGTTCAAAAAGCAACTGGCCTTGGCCGTTCCAAAACACCTGAGCGCTGATCGCATGGCAAGAATTGCCGCGACCGAATTGCGTAAAACTCCAGCCCTTCTCAACACCACTCCAGCCTCATTCCTAGGTGCTGTCATGCAGTCGGCACAGCTTGGTCTTGAACCCGGTTCCGCCCTCGGCCAAGCCTACCTAGTCCCTTACGGAAATCAGTGCCAGTTAATCTTGGGCTATCGCGGCATGATTGATTTGGCTCGTCGCTCCGGACAAGTTTTATCTCTGTCTGCATTCGCAGTCCACGAAGGTGACGATTTTAATTATCAGCTCGGACTTCATCCGGACATCCACCACGTCCCCAGCTGTGAAGCTGACCGCGTTAAAAAGCCCATCACTTTTGTCTACGCGGTCGCAAATCTTCGCGGTGGCGGATACCAGTTCGAGGTCATGTCTCGTGCTGAGGTTGAGGCTGTCAAAGCGAAGGCTAAGTCAAAGAATATCTGGAATACGTATTTTGAACAGATGGCTCTGAAAACAGTAATCCGTCGTCTGTTCAAGTACCTGCCTGTTTCGATTGAAGCCCTGCAGGTGGCTAATGTTGACGCGAAACGGGAATCTGGAGAAAAAATCGACCCGACCGACGTGATCGACATCAACGCTGTTTCTGTTGACGATTTCAAGGACATTCAGGACGCCGAAGTCATCGAAGAACCTCAGCAGCAGGCCGAAGAGCAAAAGTAAACCAAATTAAGGACGGCCCCGACATGGGGCCAAAACAATATGCAAACTGTTAGTTTTGAAAAATTCTGTTCGGGGCGTCCGACGATATACCGACTTTTTTATTGTGGCGCCTTATGCGGGTTTCTGTTTAAAAAGCATAAAGACTGGAAATACATCTCCTTTGCAAATTGGGCTCCTCCTATCAGAGAGTTCAAAACTTTAAAAGAAGCAAAGCACTACGTGCGCTCTTGGTTCGACAGAAACGGTCTATTTTCATATGCACTGAGATGAAACAATTGGCTAAGAGAGGAACAAATGGGAGTCAAGTTCAAGACTGTTAATGGACGAGAACAAGTTGAATACCAGAATAAAGAACTAGGTTACAACCTAGTTATCGGATTCATCAAGGACTACGGAGACTATGGATTTACGTTTGTTCTTGAATATAGCCTGTTCATACTGTCCGACGGTAAAGACCTCGGAGCCTTCTTATTTTCTCACCTAAACAACCAATACTTTTCTTGCCCGCTCGATGCTGAGGGAGAAGTCAAACGCGTTATTAAGCTATTTGAGAAACAGGAGATATTTCGAGCAGCTCTAGGAAAAAGATGACGGCTATTAATAAGTTCAACTTGCCCTCATGTGGATATGACAAAACAATTTAAACAAGTTCTCGACCCCGCCTGTGGCGGTCGAAAATTCTACTTTGACAAAAACAATCCTATCGTTCTCTTTGGAGATATAAGAGATGAATCCTACGTACAGTGTGATTACCGGACACTAAACGTTCACCCGGATCAAAATTTAGATTTTAGGTCCCTTCCCTTCGGAGACAGTTCATTTTATTTAGTCATCTTCGATCCCCCTCATCTTTACAACCTTGGAAAGACCTCTTACATGGCCCAGTCTTACGGAGTCCTCAACAAGGAAACTTGGAAGGAAGATTTGCAAAAGGGCTTTAGAGAATGCTGGAGAGTTCTTAAGCCTCACGGCACTCTAATTTTTAAATGGACCGACAAGGACATTCCACTTCCGCTAATTCTTCACCTCTTCAAGCCTATTGTTCCACTATGCGGAGACAAGAAAGTGACAAGTTCAAAAACTGGAGTCTCCAGATTCTGGCTAGTTTTTTATAAGAGTAAGTAACATGAAATTGGAATTCATGGGCTATGACGGCCAGTACCCACAGCTCTGCTCAGGCCATTTGAAATTTAGGGCTAACGGCAAAACGTTTGAAAGATATGTCTGGTTACTTTCAGGCGGCCGCTCCTATTTTGACGAGAAATTTGATTGGCACCTTGAAGAGGGTCCGTGGAAAGATATCTCAGGACCTCTATTTGAAGATTATCCAGAGTTTTTGGAGCACAAAACCGATCTCCTCAAAATGATTAACGAAAATGTACCCCACGGCTGCTGTGGCGGCTGTGTCTAAAGAGATGAGGAAACATGAAGAAGATCCAACTCACAATCGAAGAAGCCGAATTGCTCTTGGATGCAATGAGGCGCCTCAACAAACTAATACTCCTAATTCAAATGCGGTGGAGTGTCAGGCCAGACACCGCAGAGAAATTATCCAAGGTAAAACTGATCGACCCAACTCCGATGATTGATCGCTTGGCCTACTTAATTCAAAAGTCAAAGGATGAAGACAAATGAACCGACTCCTAATCAGAGACTGCATTTTCAACACAGATCAGATTGCGCGCATCTTTTGGGACCGCGACGAAAACGTCTTAATAGTTTCATTGAGTTCCGGTAAGTACATGGAGTTCAAAGACTTCCCTGAAAGCGACTGGAAGAGACTTCGAGAGACGTTAGGCTTTACGGAGGAGAAAGAACGTGAGTGATTTCCTATACAAAAAGCAGGATTTGAACAACCTAAAGGCTGCGTTCTCTGACTATATCGACAGTCCAAATATCACAGAGCCTCAATTTTTTCTTGTTGGTCAGGGTGTATTGCGTTTTCTTGAGAATTGGATGAGTAAATGTATTGACTACCACGAAAACGAAACAAAAGAGGAGTCTTTCGTTTACGTTCCAGATGAAGTCCACTTCTACATTCTGGATTTTGTTGAAGATTTAATCCTTGATTTAGAAAAGTGTATCAGGGAAAACAAAGATGACACCTATTGGCGAGAAGAATACGGCGCTTCGCTTGAATATATGCAAGATGCCTACAACCAACTTGAAGCAAAAAAGCCCATTTGATGGGCTTTTTTATTGGAGACAATATGTCCAAAAACGTTCAGACAGGTGATGTCATTTTCAGCGAAGATGGTGAAACCCTTCTTTATGGATGGCTGAACATTGAAGAAGCAATTAAAGCTCTTGAGGATTTCTTTGATGAAACTATAGAGCTATCGGACATTGAGGACGGGTTGCACGAGTATTGGAAATTTGTCCCGAGTCGGAACAACCCAGAAGGATATCCAGGGCTGTATTACCCATGCAAAAAGAAAACTCGTGGAGCCTTTAAAGCAACCCGCGTAATGTTTAAATAAAAGGTTATTCAATGAATAAACGACAACTTAAAGTTCTTCTCTCAGTAATGCCCAGAAACGATATTCCTTACAAACTCAACTGCCTTTTCGTTGATTTTGATAAAACTGAGATAGTGGCTTGCAATGCTTTTATGATCATAGCCGTTAAATGTGCACATGGTTTGAATGGCACAGGAAGTGTGTTAATTCCTCGCAATGTCGTTGAACAAGTCGCAAAAACTAAGACTAGAAACACAATAAGATTTTCCAACACGGAAATATCTGTGGATGATTTTTCATTTCCTTTTACACCCCTGCAAGGAACCTATCCGGACTACTCAAAAGTAATTCCACCGAATGAAAGCCTTAAAAAACCGGGACAGTTCGGGTTCTACCAATCAAAATGTATAAAAATTATTGAAGAATTAGAAGCCGCGTTTGAGGTCTGTCCGATTTTTCATAGACCAAATAAAAAAGGCACACCATTAAAGGCTACTTTTTCTGCAGGGTCCGGTGAACGGGTTATTGCATGTGTCATGCCAAAGTCAGTTAGGACAACAGAAACATATGCAGCAATGAAGGCATGCATATAAAGGAGCAAAAATGGTGAACAAATTCCCAAAAATAAACTTCTTCGCCTACGTCATAAACTATGACGTTTTCGGAAAAAGCCAAGGAAGTGCTGCCATCGCCGACCTCGGTATAGGCATTAAAAAGAATCAAGTAATTCTCAACTTTAATGGCCTACAGCGTGAAAAGATTACTGAAATCGGAATAGACATCAGCGCTTGGGAAACGATTAAAAAAACTATTGACATAGCTATAGGTCGAGCTGAAGAAAAATCGAGTTAATTAAGTAGTTATCTTTACACCATCGACACATCCAAAAAACGTGTCGATTTTTTTAGGTTTTCAATCATGAAAAATGAATACTGGATTATCGGGATAATTCTGGCTGCAATGTGTTTAATTTTCTACTCTCAAATTAACGATTCCATTAGCAGCCATCGAAGTTTCAAAGTCAACATGAAACAGATCGAAGTGATTAATGATTCCAATCGCCGGTTAAGTGAATTAGTCAATGAAATCTCAAAAGGATCTTTGAACTCAGCTGAGACGATTAAAGCAATCTGCCAGCAAAATGAGGAAATACGCCAAAACAATGACAAGCTGACCAAACAAAACCGATTACTGGTGTCAACGACTAATGCTCTGACTGAAGAAAACGAGTATTTAAGAAAGGTTTTAAAACAGCACGACATAGAACTGGACCTAAAGGATAAACAGCAATGAGCCCTCTTCGGAGGGCCTTTTTATTGGATAGCAACATGAGAGATCAAAGTGTTTCTGATCTGAGGTACACGATAACCTGGAGGAATCCATATAAACCGCGACCTGCGGGCCTTCCGAAGATTTTATGCAGCAGTCCTTTTGAGGAAGAGTTAACACTTCCTTGGATTATTGCTTCCAACTGGGGCCTTAGCGCGTGGGCCATAGGCATCTACTTCGAACATCCAAAACCAAAACGAAGGATGGACGAGGAGAAACGAGCGGCCATGAGAAAAAAGAGGATGCACACGCGACTTGAAAAGACTGCTCCACTGTTTGCTGATGAATTTGAGAAGAAAGAACTCGAGAAGCGGGCTGATTATTTTGCCGGGAAGTCCCAGGTTAATGAAGCTGAACTCAACCAGAGAATGGATGAATTCTCTGGCCTGATGACACCGGGAGAGGCTATTAAGTACATGCTGAAACTTGGCGTCCCTACCGAGCTTTCTGACGAGGATAAAAGGCTCGTCGAAGAGGTCAAGAGATTCCGGGCAAATGAGATGAAATTTTCTTCCGAAGAATTCAGGCTCAGGTGCCAAAAGAGAGCTGCTGAGAAAGCAGAGCGGGAACGAAAAGCGCTTGAGGCTTTAATGGACATCCGAAACGAACCTCTTTTTGCAGGCCTTTAAAAATGACAGATATCAGTTATGTTGACCGCTGGAAGAATTACCCAGGAGGCTCAATTCCCGAACATCGCATTGTTATGTCCATCAAGCGGTCCCCGAAATTTGAAGATCTGGTAGATATCACGTATTACTCAGTGCTGGAGCCGATCCCAAGATCTTCATATACAACCCATTTCTTCCGCTTCCTGCCGGTCAAATTTAGCGAATATCCTCAGACGCCGGATGAAAGATATTGGGAAGACCGCAACAACCAAACTCCTTCTTTGTTCGATGACATCGAAAACGAATACCTTCCTGAAGAGCGATGGTTCGGTTATCCGGGGTTCAAGCCGCAGCAGGATCAAATCTGCATATTCAGGTACATAGACGAGGGCTTCAATTTTTATGACGTTGATTTCTTCGAAGGAAGAACCTGGCGGCTTCGGGAGAAGACAATTTTCGTCTTTATGCCAATAGCTTCACCGGAAGGATTTCACCGGCGCCGGTGAGATTTATAGGCTCAATTGAAAAAAATAAGCGAAGGGCTTTAAAGGAGTCTAACTCAGAAATATTGGGTCATTTGATAGGATGCCTCGGTATGGATTCTAAAAATTGAGTCACATGTGAGCGTTATCTTCAAGGTCCCTTTCTCTTTATCTGTGGGTTTAACTGCAAAGTACAAGTTTCGTTTTTCTCCTGCTTCGTAGTCAATATTCAAGCCTATCTTTTTTCTCGTGCACTCTATGCTTTCAGTTGCTTCCCCGAAAGAAAACATTGGAAGTTCTCCCAAGAGTCCGCCTTTTATTTCGATCTGTGATATTCGGCAGTTTGATTGGCCTCCGTGAATTTCAACGACCAATTGATAATAACCTTCCGCTTGAAGTCGCTCAGCATCAGAGCCTTTTATTTCTGATCCAGAGAGATCAAGAACATCAGCACGTGCAAAGGGACGCTTCTTCAAAAGTTCTACGTACATAAATACTGCAGAACAACCCGTCGCAACTGCTATGAAAATTTGAACAAATAATTCCACTTTTGCTCCTTGGTTTTAGATTTGATTTCTTGACAATCTCAATTCTAGGACCGAGGAGCTTTCTTCTCTTTAGGTACTTAAATGAACTTTTCAACCACTGAACTTGTTTTCGACATTTTGTGTCTGGTCGTCAGCATTGCCTGTTTTTCCGGACTTGTTTTTTTCTCATCGCAACGAATTTGCGGATTATTAAGCAACGTTATCAAGCGACTGGAATCCGTTGAAACGACTCTGAAGGGAATAAAGAAATAAACCGAGGAGCTTATTTTCTATCTAGGACTAAAACAATGACCTTAACTTTTCAAAGCATTTTCTTATTGGGCTGTTTCTGCGTTTGCGTGGCCTGCTTTTCCTACCAGCTCTACCTCTTGGGCAAGCATGTCCGGTTCGCTTTCAAGATGATTTTGGACGAACAGCGTGACCTGCAGAAACAGGTAAAAAGCATCCAGTTAAATCAGAATTCCTTTACAGATCGCCATGAAAGTCGCTAAACTTTTTTCAGGAGGATGAGCCTCTCACCAGTTCAAACACCCAGTGAAAATGAAAAAACTCCTTTTGCTGCTACCCATAAGCTTTTTAACTTTAACTAGTTGTACCGTCATCGATGGTCAGACAGTTTGGTTAGATGAAATAAAAACGTATCGAGTCTTTCAAGTTTTGCCGGATGGTAATGCTTTGGCCTTTGAATGTGATTCAGAATACGACAAATACTGTTATGGAGATGTAGCTCTACTTGCTAAAAGAGAAAAGCCTTTCTATGACGGGATTAAAGTAAACATTCCTAAGCCGACTATAGAAGGAACCTACCGCTACGAAACAAGGAACAACTTTATAAAGACAGTTCCAATAGTACATTGACAGTTCACACCTAAAGAACTCAATTACGGCAAGAAACCAACAAACACCATTCCGCCCCTCAATTTGAGGGGCTTTTTTTATTGGGAATACAAAATGAATGAATTAACCACTTTGCCACCACCGACACTAGAAATTATTGATGGTGTTCCCACCGTTCTCTCAACTGTTGTCGCCGAATACTTCGGATACAGGCATGACAATCTTTTGGCAATTATTCGAGGTTTATTAAAGAGAAACATTGAGTTAGAGCGTCTCCTGTATTTTCAGGAGACGGTGGTGATTCGTCCCAACCCTAGCGGAGGACTACCCATTGAGTCTCCGGTTTTCAGGATGAATCAAACAGGTTTCAACATTCTGGCGATGAAGTTGTCCGGAAAAAGAGCAGAACGATATCAAATCAGATTTGCCCAAGCCTTCGAAGCAGCGGTGAAGGCTTTACAGAACATAAACCTGTCGACGTATCAAAAAGCCCTGCGACTGGAGGCAAAGTTCGACGAACGAAAACGACAGATTAGTTTCTGTGCCTCTTCTCTCGCCAAATGGAAAGATGAAAAGAAAGTGATGCTTTTAAAAATGGACGAGTATCAAAAAGACGTACAGATGTCCCTTCCTTTTGATTCAATCCTTATCGAGGTTCCGCACTAATTGGCGAAAGAACGAACACTTCATCAGAGCATCCGTTCCCGGGTGCTCTTTTTTTATGGATAAAACAATGACAGAACCAATGGAATTTACAGAGGCCGTTTTTACACAGATCGTCGGAAATTACCGAATTAGGGTTGAGTACAGAAACTACTGGAGCCCTCCTATGGCATGTTGGGCTCAGGCATTCAACTCCTATTTTTGCGAAGCCTCTGATGTCTACATGGATGAATGCTACGACTATCCCTGGCGTCCTTTTATTCACTCTACAGGCTACTCAGACGACGGAAAACCAATCCCCATCACAAGAGAAGCAGCCGCTAAAGCCATCACCAATGCTTACAAGGAATTGACATTAACACCGGAAGAACGACAGGCAAGGCGCGAACGATCAGAAAAGATCAAACGGGAAGTCAGAGAACGGCTTAGAAAACAAGGACTCATTAAATGAATTTACAAGAAAAGCTACAAGCTATTGCGAACCATTACGGCATGGACCTTCAGGCCATCAAACTGGCCGAAGAAGGGGCAGAACTGGCCGCTGCTACGTTGAAGAACGTCGGTCTCATGATTCAGCAAGAGAACGATGAAGGCGGTGAATCAATCGCTCAAAAACGAGCTGAGGCTATGGAAAAAACGGACGAAGAAATAGCTGACGTTCTCTTAGTGTCTCGGCAAATGGAATATCTGTTGCTTGAGTCCCCGGAATATGACGAAAAAATCACTCGGCTAATGGACGAAAAAGCCGACCGCCAATTATCAAGAATCAAGGAAGAAGCAAAATGAACATTACTAGAATCAGCCTGAAGCACACAACCGAAAATATTCAAATCCCCGACTGGACGAAAACTATCGTCATCCACGCTGACACAACGGCACCGTACTCGGAGAAAAAATTACAGCAAATCTACTGGCTGTTTTTCAAAACCCTCGGCATTACAGACGAATCCAGAACCAAATACACGCTTCGTTTTCACGTGAGATTCGATCGTCCTGCCACTGATTACTACGTCGAGTTTGTTGACGCGACCATCAATGACCGCGTGAGGTTCTGACGATGCCTAAAAGTAAAAGACCTCGTAAAAAATTCACGTGTCGGAGGATTGAGATTCCGCGCATTTCTGAAGAACGAATTGATGTGATCATCGACACGATGACAAATGTTGGACTCTCTGTTGAGCTTAAATTGCCCTATGGCAAGTTTGATCGAGATGATATGAGAGCTCTGGCCGATTTCAGTAACCTGACAGGCGTGACCTTTAGTGAATTGGGAGAGGATCGTTTGAGTGAGGAAGATCTGATTTCTTCCAATGAGCTGCAGTGTGCTCTCTCAGATAGCCTGACATCGTTATATCTCCGGACATACAAGAACAAAGCTAAGTTCTACGTTCCGACCGGAGAAGAACTCAAAACGATTCAGGAGGCTGTCACTTTCTTTCTCCCGGTAATGGAGGAAATTGTTAAAGACAGCCCAAAACTAATCATCAAATTCTGGAACAAAACAAAGAATCTAATGACGCGCCCGGATGGTGCGTATAACGGAGTAAAGGTATCTAGCTATGAATGACATTGACTATGACAAATTGTCCAGCATGGTGGCAGATAAAGTCTCCAGCCAGATCGCTGAAAAGCTGATTCAGAAAACAACAAAGCTCACACTCTCTCGTCCAGAAGTAGAGGTTAGGATCGGTTTTGCTCCTGGCTCTTCTGCCGCCCGTGAAGTAATGAAGGATCCGAAGTTCCCTAAGCCTGACGCATTCTCCGAGAACGGGCGCGATCGTTGGTACACAAAAGACATTGACGATTACATGGAAAGCAAAAGACACGCCCGAGCCAAGCTCGCTATTTCAGCCGCTTAGCAATTTCTTCTGCGCTCGCTCTGTAGTATCTCTGGAGCATCTTTAAATCTTTGTGCCCCGTTTGTCTAGCAAGCGCCAGGACATCTAAACGGGGCGCCCCTGTTTCTGGATCAGGGCTGGCGGCCCAAGTCGCAAAAGTTGCGCGGCCGTCATGAAAATTCAGCCCTTCTTTGATTAGTCGGTTTTGTGAATCGTACTCAGGACCAAGACCGGCCCTATCCCTCACCTTTCGGAATAACGTATCTCTGTTGTGATCGTTAAGTCCGCCAAAAATCCGTGGTTCATACTCGAGCTCCATAACTAATTTAAGAATTTCCCGAGCTCTTGCAGACAAGGCCACGTCTCTTCTTGACAATGTTTTTGTAGCCTCCGCCGGCACATGTAGCACATTGTCACCTAACCAAGAATATTCAATCTTTAAAAGCTCCCCTGCTCGCATTCCTGTTTGACAACTAAAAAGGAAGGCTGCTACCGCAAGTTGCATTTTGTTCTTTGGCACTGTGTGGCCGTCCCAACCGCTAGCCTGCAAAAGTTTCTCTATATCCTCGTCTGAAGCAACTCTCTCGCGGTGCTCTGGCTCCCGTGGTTTCTCCACACCCCGGCAAGGATTCACATCTGTGAGTTCGTTTTTAATAGCAAATTGAAAAACGTCAGAGAGAATTGTCAGCTCTCTATTAACAGTGGACGGTGAAATATAGTTGTCTCGGTTTTTGGCACGTTCGCTGAGGCGACGTTCAATGTAGTTCTCAATCGTTCTGTTTGTAAAAGAAGATAGAGTTTTAGCCGCCAGTTTATCTCTCTGGAGGCGTCTCAGTCGGATTTCTTCTGTACGTTTGGAGCGTTTCTGTGAAGTGACTTCGCTGATGTATTCGTCAATCAGCGCGGCCAGAGTAATCGAAGAAGAGCGTTCTTCGGCGCTAATGTCCAACTCTGCCGCAAAGCGTTTTGCCTCAGCTCGAGTTTTAAATGTTTTGGAGAATCGCTGTTTGTTTCCGTCCGCCTGAAGTCTATAGCCATAAACTTCATACGTACCGCAGAGAGTTTTTCTTATTCCTGCCATATCCGCCTCGAGAATTTCCGTTAGCGTTTCCGTTAAATTTCCGTTATCTAAACCTGAATATAACGAGATATGCCAAAACGGACAACAAAAAATCCCGTAAAACCGAGGCTTAACGGGATATGACAAGTATGTCTGGTGCCCGGGACTGGACTCGAACCAGCACGCCCGTGAAGGCGCTAGCACCTGAAGCTAGTGCGTCTACCAATTTCGCCACCCGGGCAACAGAGAGCCGAGAGATTGTTAATGCACACAATCTCCTAGGCCTCTGTCAAACCGTCATTATTCCGGTTTTCTTTTTCCCTCTACCTTGGCTACCAGCTGTCCGAGGCGCATTGTGTCGTACTCTTCAAACGGCTGGTGAATCCAAGGATTGTCTCCGAGATATTCGACATAGTAGTCAGGTTCAACCTGAGAGCAGCCCTTCCACCACAAAACAGCGGTGCGAACTTCAGTCACGCCCGGATAGTTGTTCTGAAGGTGTTCGACTACCTTCTTCAAAGTCAGTCCGGAATCAACCAAATCGTCGACTAAGAGCACTCTTCCTTTGAGAGAGTCAGGACGGCTGGAAGCAATGTACTTACCGATGTCCAAACTTCCCTGAATCGTGCCGGCAGCTTCTCTATAAGAGCTGGTTGACAAAATGTTCAGCGGCATATCGAAAATTCTGGAGAGGATGTCTCCGGGGCGAAGGCCGCCTCGAGCTAAGCAAAGCAAAGAATCAAACTTCCAGCCGCTGTCATAGACATTAAAAGCCAGAGTCTCAATAAGGCGGCGATATTCTTCCCAAGAAACGTGAAGATCTTTCATTCCTATTCCTAATTATTCAAACGGGTTATGAAGCAAAATTGTCTGAGAACGATCCGGGCCGGTAGAAACAACTGCGATCGGGCAGCCGGCAACCTCGGACAGACGAGTTAAATATTTTTGTGCGTTAACGGGCAGATCTTCCCACTTTGTGATGCCGAAAGTCGGTTCCTTCCAGCCGGGGAAGTCTTCGTAAATGACTTTGCACTGGGCAACTTCTTCTGCACCGACAGGCATGATATCGATTCTTTCGCCCTTGTATTCGTAGCCGACGCCTAAACGAACGGTTTCAAAACCGTCTAAAACGTCGAGCTTCATCACAGCCAGACCGCTTAAACCGTTCCATTCAACAGCGCGGCGAAGTGCGGCGCCGTCGAACCAGCCGCAGCGGCGGGGACGTCCGGTCACTGCACCGAATTCATTGCCCTTCTTAGCAATGGTTTTGCCGACTTCATCAAAGAGTTCGGTCGGGAAGGGGCCGGAACCGACACGTGTGCAGTAAGCCTTGGTAATGCCAAGAATGTAATTCAGTTTCTGAGGACCGACACCGGACCCGGGGCTGGCAAAGCCGGCAACGGTATTGCTGGAAGTGACGAACGGGTAGGTTCCGTGGTCGATGTCGAGCATGGTTCCCTGAGCTCCTTCATACAGGAATTGTTCGCCTTCCTTCATCTTAGTGTTGAGGATGTGGGAGATGTCGCGAATCTTCGGAACGATTCTCGGAGCCATTGCCAGCGTGTCTTCGATCATCTTTTCGACGTCGACGGGTTCGCTGTTGTAGTAGTTCACCAGCAGGAAGTTGATGAGCTTGCAGTTTTCGCGAACTTTTTCTGCAAATACTTTCGGTTCAGCCAGGTCCCTGACGTGGACAGCGCGGCGAGCAATTTTGTCTTCATAGGCCGGGCCGATACCGCGGCCCGTTGTACCGATCTTCTTATCTCCTAAAGCATTTTCACGAGCGTGGTCGAGTGCGATGTGATAAGGAAGAACCAGAGGGCACTGACCGGAGACAAAAATACGATCTTCGGCATCCATACCGTGAGCCTTCAAGTCGTCAATTTCCTTCAGCATCGCTTCGGGGCTGACAACCGCACCGTTGCCGATGTAGCACTTGACGTGAGGATGCATAACACCCGAGGGGATCAAACGAAGAACCGTTTTCTGGCCGTTGATCACGAGTGTGTGGCCAGCATTGTGGCCGCCGTTGAAACGGACAACGCCTTGTACGCTTTCGGTGAGCCAGTCAACGATCTTGCCTTTGCCTTCGTCGCCCCACTGAGCGCCGACAACGACTACATTTTTACTCATTTCATCCTCTTAAAAAATTAACGGTTCGACGTACGAGCCGCTACCGTCCAAACACCATTGATACAAATTAATTCTTCATCCAAGCGGAAAGATTCTTCCAGCGAAGCAACATTGTCTTCGGGAAGTTTTTCAATCACGATGTCGCCGTTTTCGCGAAGTTCACGAATGCGGGACTGCAGGGCGGCATCATCCAGCTTGTTGGGCGCCAAAATCGCATAGGGACGCTTTGTGTCCATCACGGCGATAATCTCGCGCAGGTATAACGTGAAGCCGACCGCGGGACGCTTACGTCCGAAACGCTCGCCGATATCATCGTAACGGCCGCCGCGCAGAATCGGCTGATAACGGCCGGGAATATTGACACTGAAAGTTACGCCGGTGTGGTAGTTATAGCCGGCAACATCCGCAAAGTCATAGCTGACGATATCTGCGCCGGATTCACGGCCGAGCCTGCGGACTCTTTCTAAGATTTCCGGGATTTTCGGATAATCGGAAAACTCTTCAATAACTTGATTCAGGACGTCTTCCGACCCAAAGAGCATGGTCAGTCGGACCAAATCGTTCACGGTTTTCTCTTTGAGAACACCTCTGAGTTCTTCCAGTGCGGAGCGGTCTTTGTGACTCAATGCAAAGAGAATTTGTTCCTGAACTTCTGCGCTGGCCGGGTCGCTGTCCAGAATGGCTTTTACAACACCGGTGTGTCCCAAGTCCAAGAAAATATTTTCCAAGCCGAATTGACGAAGGGACTCAATGCCTAAACAAATCACTTCCCGTTCGCTTTCTACACTGGAAGAGCCGAACATTTCCACACCCGCCAAGTAGGGCTGGCGTGAAGCAAGAGGATGCAGAGGGCGAGCGTGGAGGACGCTTCCGACATAACAGAGGCGCGATACACCCGAACGATTGAGAATGTGAGCATCGATTCGAGCAACCTGAGGCGTCATATCGGCGCGGATACCCATCGTTTTTCCCGTGACCTGATCGACGATCTTGAACGTTCTGAGATCCAGATCTCCGCCCGTTCCGGTCAGAAGAGAGTCAACGTACTCCACCAAAGGAGGGCGAACGACTTCAAAACCATGGCTTGTCACCAGTTTTAGGAAAGAACTTCTAAGATGCTCTATGGCCCTCGCCTCTCGTGGAAGCATATCCGCGATATTTTCAGGTAACAGCCACACTGACATAAAGATCCTTTCTAAAAAAGCAATGAACCAGCCCAAACGAGCACCAGCCCTAAGACTACACTTTCTAACCCGATATAACGGATTTTCTCGCTAGGAAATCGTGAGATAAATCTCACGGCACGTTTCCATAAATCGGGCGCCAACATAGGTAAAAGGCCCTCAAGTACGAAGCAGAAACCCAGTACGTACAAGAAGGCCTTCATGATTTAGATCACAAAAAATTACGGTTGTTTATTCGCTTGGACTTCACCGCGGGAACTCTTGAGATAGTCAAAGAATTCGCTGCTCGGATCCACCACCATCATGTCCTGAGGTTTATTGAAGGACTGACGGTAAGCATCCAGTGAGCGATAGAACTTCGCAAATTCGGGATCTTTGCTGAATGCTTTGGCGTAGAGTTCGTTGGCCTGGGCGTCCCCGGAACCTTTAATGTTCTGAGCGTCACGATAAGCTTCCGCCAGAACAACGGTTCTCTGACGATCAGCATCGGCCTTGATCTTTTCGGCTTCAGCAGCACCCTTGGAGCGCTCTTCGCTGGCAACGCGCTTACGTTCGGCTTCCATACGGCGATAGACAGACTCGGAAATTTCCGGTGTGAAGTCGACTCGTTTGAGTCGGACATCCACAACTTCAATGCCTAAATCAGAAACACGCTTCTGCAGAGCTTCAGAGATTTCTGCCATTGCGCGAGCTCTGTCGCTGGAAGTGATGTCGTTTACCGTGCGGCGGTTCACAACCTGGTTGAGAACGTCACGAAGCAGCGCAGACATACGATCGTCCGCGGCTCGTTCGCTGCCTTGGAAAGAAACCCAGTAGCGGCGCGGATCGTTGATGCGCCACTTCACATAGGAATCGATCATCAGGTTTTTCTTCTCACTGGTTTGAACCAGATCTGCTGCAGGCGTATCGATCGTAAGAATACGTTTGTCCAAATAGACGACGTTTTGAAGCGGAGCCGGCAGCTTGACATGCAGACCGGGTGTAGAAACAACGCTCTTTAATTCACCAAGCATGAAGACCAGAGCGTATTCACGCTCGTTTACCGTGTAAAGGCAGGTTCTCGCGAGCAAGGCGCCAAAGAGAACAACAATAACTAAGGAAAGTAATTTTTTCATTTCTCTGTCCTTATCTCAAAGTACGGGATAAAAGACGGGAAGTGGGCTGACTCGCGTCCGGTGTTAAAGGCGGCTGATCTCCGCCGGGCAGATTATGCGTCTGCTGAGCAGATGAAGCAGGAACAGTCGGCTGCACAGGCGCGGCCGAAGCTGCCGGAGCCTGCGTCGGGGCGGCTCGTTTCGCCAGCTGATCCAACGGCAGGTACAAGAGATTATTGGAAGACTTGTTGTCAACCATTACCTTGGTCGTGTTGTTGAAGATCTGCTGCATGGTGTCCACATACATACGGTCGCGGGTCACCTTCGGAGCTTTCTCATACTGTGCGTAGACCTGATTGAAGCGGTTTGCGTCACCCTCTGCCTGAGAGACAACACGAGATTTGTATGCTTCAGCTTCCTGGCGAAGACGTTCAGCCAGACCGCGTGCCTTAGGCACAACGTCGTTTGCATAAGCCTCGCCTTCATTAATCTGGCGTTCGCGATCCTGGCCGGCCTTAACGGCATCGTTGAAGGCAGCCTGAACTTGTTCTGGCGGCTGAGCGTTCTGAATAGCAACAGACAGAACCTGAATGCCGGAGTGGTAGCGGTCAAGCATTTCCTGCATCAGTTTTTTAACTTCTTCTGCAATTTCCTGCTTGGACTCGAACAAAACACTGTCCATCTTCTTACGACCGACTACTTCACGCATGGCGGATTCTGCGGTCTGAACAACTGCACCCATCGGATCGCGAGTACGGAACAAGAATTCTTCAGCGCCGTTGCCCTGCTTGATTCGGTACTGAACATTGAACATCACGTCAACAATGTTCTCATCGTCCGTCAGCATGAGCGCTTCTTTAAGACGCTGTGTACCGCCTCTCAAACCGATCTCGGCCTTACGAACAGAAGAAACGTCTACTAAAGCAACGTCCTGGATCGGATAAGGCAGGTGCCAGCGGAAACCGGCATTCGTGCTTTCGGTGTAACGTCCGAAAGTGGTCACAACGCCGTTCTGACCTTCCGGAACGATATAAAAGCCGGAGGCCAGCCACGCGGCCAAAGCGATAACAATGGCTGAAACAGCCATTCCGCCGGAGAATGAAGACGGAACCTTAAACTGCGGGAAAGGATTTCCACCGCCGTTTCCATTACCGCCGCCGTTGCCGAACGAATTCTGCTGATTTTTGAATTCGTGGTCTTTGCGCAGCGGAGGTTCGTCGAAGTCGTAGTCTTCGTTTTTCTGATTTTGTGCCTGAGAAGATGCTGACGGCTCTTCTTTCTGAGCATTACGATTTTGATTGCCTTTGGTGCCGCCCAACATCGAATTCAGACGATCGTTGAACTGTTTCCAAAGTTCTTCTAAATCTCCGTCATTGTTGTTCTGAGTGAAGCGGCCCGGCATTTCGTTTCTGCTCGGTTCGGCTTTTCTCGGTTCTTCATCAGTCTCTTTGGGAGGCTCTTTGATTTCATTTTCTTTCTGGGAGGAATCGTCCTCCGAGCCTTTTCGGCCCCAACGGGGGTCATTAAGCGACATTGTCGAATATTTCCTTAAAAATCACAGGACAAAGATAGGTTGTCCGGGTGAGTTAGACAAGAGAGCAGAGCATTTTAGCACTTGAAAAATAATAATATTTTTAGTGATAAGAGTTATTACATTTATCGAAATGCTCGCTGAAGGCCTTCGCTTCGAAGAAGGCCCATTCAGCACTAACGTTCAAATTCTGCGAGCCAATCCTCATTATCGGGAGTCTCTTGAGGCTCTTCCGGCTCTTTTTCTGCGATCTGACGGATGGCATCTTTAAGAAGATCGATACCTTCCCCGTTGGCGGCGCTGATGCCGACTGCTTTCGGCGTGCCGTCTTCGGCACAGGTAATAAACGGACTCTTCCCTTCCAAGTCAATCTTATTGAAAACCAGCAGCTGCGGAATATCTTTAGCTCCGATTTCTTCTAGGACTTTATTGACTTCGGCCATCTGCTCTTCTCTAGCCGGCGTTGATGAATCGACAACATGGAGCAGAAGATCGGCCTGTGCCGCTTCATCCAAGGTTGATTTGAAAGCCTCAATCAGCTGGTGCGGAAGCCCGCGAATAAAGCCGACCGTGTCACTTAATACAACTTCCACATCTCCGCCGACAAAACATCTGCGCGCAGTCGTATCCAAAGTTGCAAACAACTGATCGGCCGCATACACACCGCCTCGAGTCAGACGATTAAAGAGCGTTGACTTACCGGCGTTGGTATAGCCGACAAGCGCGACGGTCAGCACCTCGCCTCTTTGGCGAGATTTGCGTTGGGTATTGCGCTGACGCTCGAGTTTTTTAAGCTGTTCTCTTAACGCCTTGACGCGTGTTGCAATCATTCGACGGTCAAGTTCGATCTGCTTTTCACCCGGACCGCCGGTTTTAGACAAGCCGCCTCTCTGACGTTCCAAGTGCGTCCAGCCTCTGACCAAACGTGTTGACAAGTGGGTCAGTCGAGCAAGTTCAACTTGCAGCCTGCCTTCCCGGGTCTTTGCTCTCTGACGGAAAATCTCCAAAATCAGATTGGTACGGTCAAGTACTTCCAGTCCGACGGCTTTTTCGATATTGCGCTGCTGCGCGGGAGATAAAGCGACATCAAAAATCAGCGCTTTTGCCTCGTGGGCCATCGCTTCATCTTTAATTTCTTCGATTTTTCCGCTTCCAAGAAAAGTTTTAGGATCCGGACGGTCGCGTTTTGCTTCAGTCAGACCTGCAACTTGGAAGCCGCAGGATGTCGCTAATTCTGATAATTCAAGCGCCGCGTCTCGATGAATTTCGCGGCCCACAATGACAGAGACGAGCCACACCTTTCCG
>ENA-OPVL01000950-OPVL01000950.1-human-gut-metagenome-genome-assembly--contig:-NODE-950-length-18593-cov-2.553997_pt1 | contig 18593 bp, 8 predicted proteins | sample MGYA00241496_ERZ501984 | MGnify/ENA primary metagenome ERZ501984 (study PRJEB25962, sample SAMEA2042986) | human gut metagenome | biome: human gut; feature: human-associated habitat; material: faeces... | reverse complement strand
AAAGGTTTCGTAATATAGTCGTCTGCACCTAGTTCAAGTCCTACAATTTTATCAACTTCTTCATCTCTGGCAGAAATCATTAATATTGGAACATTGTATACTTGCTTTACCCTATTGCAAACAGTTAATCCATCTACTTTTGGAAGCATTACATCTAACAATATTAAATCTGGTCTTGCTTTTAGTGCCACATTTATGCCCATTTCGCCATCAGTGGCTTCTAATGTGTTATACCCCTCTTTTTTTAAATTATATACCAAAATGTCTATTATTGGCTTTTCATCGTCAACAACTAATATTGTTTTTTTGTTTGGATCTAATTCTTCTTTCATAGAAGCACACTCCTTCTTTTTATTTTCGTTTTATCTATCGTCTCTTTCTTGTGATTTTGAACGCTCTATTTCTTGCATTTTGATTTTTTCTCCATCTTTTTCGGTCACTAGTTTATAGTTTGCATCAAAAGCTTGTGCATCTGCAAAATTTTCAATAATTTTATCTAATGCCTTTGTCGATTGATCATCTTTCGAGAAATGATATTCATCAAGTTCATGTGCCTTTTCTATTTGCTTAATCAATTTTCCATCTATCTTATTATCTGGCAATGTTGCACTAGCATTTATTATTTTTCTTCCGTCTGGCAGATTCACTTCTGTAATAATATAAAGGTCTTGTCCTTGTACTTCTTCATAAGAATATATACCAATTTTGCTAACTTGATGTGGATCTCTTATACCATATGCCTCTGCAATTTTCTTTTTAATAATTGCGTTATAGTTATCTGATACCAACTGTTTTGCGTTTCCAATTGTATTGCATGCTTCTAAATAAGCTTCTTGTTCATTAAATGTTTTATCAGGTTTGTTTTTTAATTTACTATACATGTCGATAGCATTTGTTAATTCTTCTAATCTATCAAAATCCTCTATAGATACTACTTGACTCATTAATGGGTTCGATTTTATACCTGCTAAGTATTCTTCTGAATCTGCTACTATCTGTATAGCTTCTTTAATGTCATGTGTATTTTTAATATCTTTAACCATATTTGAAATTATTGGTCCACCAATAATTCCTGCAGCAAGTCCTATTGATGCAATTCTAAGCCCTAATTGTCTTCTCTTTTTTTCTAATTGTTTGCTTTTATAGACTCTTCTTCTTGCTTGCTCATTTGTTTCTCTAATGTTTAATGTTAATTCTCTTTTTTCCATATGTTTATCCTTTCTAAGGTGCAAATCTAGTTGAAAATCATAATCATTTTTCAGCTATCATTTCCGTTCAAAATCTTTGCCCTTATTATAACTCTACCTCGCATATATGTCAAAGCTTTTTTTCAATATTATTACTAGATTATTACATTTAAGTTTCATAAATAATTTTGACTATTGATTTGCTCATAATTATGTATTTTCGCCCAAAAAGGGGCGTCCCTATTGGGCGAAAGTTTATATTATTACTTCTATATTGTATACTCCATTTTCTCCTATTTTAATTTGTTTTTCTGGTATTTCTTCTCCATTACATATCATTTGTTTTACAATAGTTGTATTGCTTATGCTTGTGATGTTGGCAGTATTTTCTCCTGTTTTTTCGCTGTTTTTATTTAGACCTAAAATAATGTTTCCACGTATTACTTTTATATTGATTACACTATTTTTGTATTTATATTTTATTTCGTAATTGTCCCAATTTTGTGGTATGTGTGGTTCTATTTTTAAATATCCATTTTCTATATTTAATCCTAAAATATATTTTATTCCTGCAATATACATCCAACTGCTTGAACCTGTATACCAAGTCCAACCTCCACGTCCAGCTAGGTTTCCTTGTCCATACACGTCTGCTGCTATTACATATGGTTCTACTTTGTATTTGCTACTTTCGTCTTTGGTACGCGCATGTTCTATTGGATTTATCATTCTAAAGTTTTCATATGCTTTGTCATTTAAGTTCAGCATGGTCTGAGCAATTATCGTCCAAGTTGCAGCATGTGTGTATTGTCCTCCATTTTCTCTTGTTCCTGGCAAATATGCCTTTATATATCCAGGTTCTAACTTGCTTTTTTCAAATGGTGGGTCTAACAATTTTATTATTCCTATTTCTTTATCTACCAAATGGTTTTCTAGGCTTTCCATTGCTATATATTTTTTGTCATTATTACCTGCTCCAGAAATTGTTGCCCAACTCTGTGATATGCTGTCTATTTTGCATTCTTCGTTTTGCAAACTTCCGAGTGCATCTCCATCATCTGTAAAGGCTCTTTTATACCATCTACCATCCCATGCATTGTTATTTAATGCTCTTTTTAGCTCTTCCATTATAAACTGATATTTTTCTTTCTTCTCGAAATTTCCCATTCTTTCACAAATAGGAATAAATTCTTTTAACACAGCATACATGAAAAAACCAAGCCATACACTCTCACCTTTACCTTTTGCTCCGACATTGCTCATTCCATCGTTCCAGTCTCCTGTTCCGATTTTTGGCAGACCATGTTCTCCAAAATTTCCTATTCCAGTTTGATTTAATCCTTCTTTTCCAAGATTGTCCGTTTCTCCTTTATTCTGTTCTGCATCTTGTTCATATTTTCCTACTTTTATTTTTTCAACTTCATTATCTTCTATTCCAATTGCCTTTTCTATTGCTCTTATGCAGTGTTTGTATACACTTTCTTTAAAGTCTGCGTCTTTGTATAAATCATACCTTTCATTTTCGTTTTCGGATAATTGTAGTCCGTCTTTGTACGACGGGTTTTCTTCTAAAATTTCATAATCTCCTGTATAGGAAATGTAGTCTGCGACTACGTATGGAAGCCACAACAAGTCATCAGAGATTCTGGTTCGTATTCCCTTATCAGTTTCTTCGTGCCACCAGTGTTCTACATCTCCTTCAATAAATTGATGTCTGCAATTTCGTAATATTTGTTCTCTTGCGATGTCTGGTTCTACATATTTTATAAGCATACAATCTTGTAGTTGGTCTCTGAAACCATATGCACCACCAGATTGATAGAACCCAGTCTTGCCATACATTCTAGAGCTTATTGTTTGGTATATTAGCCAACCATTTAACAATATATTTGTAGATTCCATTGGCGTGTTTATTTGTAATTTGTTTACTAGCTGTTCCCAATGTCTTCTTATATTTATATATTCATTTTTGCAGTTATTTACATTTGAATACTTATATGCCAAGTCTTGATATTCTTCTTTGTTTGACGCATCTCCTAAAGTGAATACAATTTCTTTTGTTGAATATGCTTCTATTGTTACATTTATTTGAATTGCGACTATTCCATCCTCTCCAAATGAATTTTCTCTATTTAGAGCAAGCTCATCTAGTCCAACTGGATTTTCTAATGTCGAATTTTTCAAGAACGATGTTTTACTTCCAGTGTATGAGCTTATTTTTTCACTGCACCCGATAAAAACTTGATTGTTATTTTTTTCATCTGATAGATTTTTTACTAGCATAATGTTTGACGCATTATTCATTTCTAACTGTAGAAATCCATTGCTTTTTATCTCGTCCTCACCTAAAACAGGCTTTATATAATAAATTAATTTTAAATTTTTACGCTGAGGATTTTTGTTTTCTAAGGTTATTAAATTTACTTTAATATTGTCGTTTTCTGGCACGAACATATCAACAGTCTGCCTTATTCTCGAAGAACTGTGAATATATTTTGCATAGCCAAATCCATACACTACAAAATAATCGTTATTATCTGGCATAGGATTAAATCCCAGCGACCACTTTCTGCCTGTATCCATGTCTTTTGCATATATTATTTCTGATGGAGTGTCTAGCACTTGGTCATTTGACCATGCTGTAATTCTGTTTAATCTACTGTTCTTGTACCAAGTATATCCTCCCATATTCTCTGTTGTTAATGTTCCAAAGGTTTTATTGGCTAAAACATGGCTCCACACCGTCGGTAGCTTACGGGTTTTATTAACGCAAATTAAATATTCCTTGCCATCTTTAGAAAATCCGCCATATTCGTTAAAATATTTTAAAGAAGCTTCTTCCATAAAGTTTTCTTTCTCTTCATTTACTTCTATAAAATTGTTTTGTTTTGCATCAAACACGGTTTCTTTAACATTGTCTAGCATCTTGCTTTCTATGTCTTCCATTTGAAGTGCTAGAGAGCTGTAATAAGCGTTTATTACTAAGTTTGCACGCTCTTCTAGCAAATTTTTTTCTTTCTTCTCTATATTTTCCAAGCAGAAAATTCCTGCTGGAATATTAAGCAAATATGCTAAGTTTCTATTAAAAATAGCCCTTTGTATAGCGTCTTTTACATAATTTTCGTACGATTCTTTTTCTTCATTTAATATTACTAAATCCACTTTGATATTTTTTACCCTAAAGAATTCATAAGCACTTAAAACTTCTTGAATTATATCAATATCGTTTATGTCTTTTATTTTTACCATTAATATTGGCAAGTCTCCAGATATACCATATTTCCACAGTTCAGATACTGGGCACTGTCTATCATACGAAGCTTTTATAGAAACTTTTGGTGTAAACAGCAAATATGAAAGCATTTTCTGATATACTTCTATGTCTTTGCCTTTTATTCCTAGATATCTATTCTCCGCCTCGCTCTTTGCTTTTAACAGTTCGAAGGTACGTTTTGTATTTTCATTATTCATAAATTTTGCCATGTTTTTTATTACTTGCTCTTTATCATATCCAACCGAAATTATTAGGTCAAATATTGCTGTTTCTTCTGGTTTTATATCGACAGTTTTCTTTAATGCAATTATTGGGTCTGTGGTGTAACCAATCTTCTTGCTAAATGGAATCGAATTTTCTACTTCACGTGGAATTCTATAATTACATCTGCCCCACAATTTTTCTTTGTCAATCTCGAATTCTACGTCTCCCAATTCATTCGACTGGCTAAATAGATTTACTGCCATATATACATCTTTTTCACTGTTAGTGTGTGCTTTTCTCTTAACGACTATTGTGTTTATTGAATCTATATACTCAAACGAAACAAATAAATTATTGAAGGCCTTGTGTGCAAAGTCCTGCATTGCATTTGATAATACTGGTTCTAAAAGTGCCGTTATTTCCAATACTTCTTCAGACACACCATTATTTTTCAGTTCCAGCCTTCTTATTTCGACTGAATCATCTGTATCTACTATTATTTTTGTAACAGTTCGAATATTTTCATCATTTCTTACTATTTTGTTAGCCTCAGGCGAGAAAATTATATCGTATTTATCTGGTATTCGCAGATTTTTTGAATACGTATTCGTCCAAATGTTTTTATTACGTATATTCTTAATATAAAATTTTATTCCCTGCTCTGCCTCGTCAGTTTCCTTATATCTATTAACCTGCAAATCTCCATATTTACTATAACCATTGCCATATTGGTCAAGCACGATTGTATAGTTGTCGTTTGCAATAACATTAGAAACATTTAAATTTTCGTTTATTTTGCTGTATTTTCTTTGAGTGTAATCTTCGTAATCTACATATTTTATCTTCTCAATTTTCTCTTTTTCTTCTTTTGTAGTTATCATATTTTCTGGCATTTTTTCCTGTAGTAAAATATCAACAGCCTCAATTTCCGGATTTTGCTTAAATCTCTTTTTTATTACACCATTGTTTAATAAATTGTCTATTGAAAGCAAAATTAATCCTTGATGATGTGCCATATACGTTTTTACAGGCGTATAGCCGTTTTTCGCCCTGCCAGGTGTAAAATCTATCGACTCATAGAAGCCATACTTATTGTACATTCCCTTTTCACTTAGATTTTTTAGATTTTCTATTACTAATTTAGGTTCTTCATCAATAGCCAAAATTGAACCATATGAAGATGTTACAATCTCGTCTGAAAGTCCCCTCTTTAGCCCTAGCCAAGGTATTCCAAACGCCTTGTATTGATAATTATTATTTAAGTCTTTTAGATTAAAGGCAGCCTCAGAAATTCCCCATGGAATTCCCAATTTTCTTGCGTATTCCAGCTGACTCATTATCATAAATTTACAAGACTCGTCCAGAATACTGCCCGGATACTGCTCGATGTTTATTGTAGGCATCAAATACTCAAACGAAGTTCCAGACCATGAGATAAGCCCTTTGTAATTATTTAAAGTCGTAAGAGTTCTGCTTAAATTATACCAATGCTTCTCCGTAATATCTTTTTTAGCAATAGCAACTAAACTTGTCTGTCTTGCCTCAGATGCAAGTAAGTCGTAATATGAGTCTGTTAGTTTATTTTCCTCTACATTGAAACCTATCGAAAATAGCCTATTCTCACTATCATACAACTTTGAAAAATCTGTGTTATTTATGAGCGAGTCTGTAACATTAATCATGAAATCTATCTTATTTAGCACATCAGGCGTTATTTGTACATTTTGTTCTTTTTCTTCACTACTTAAATTCTGATATATTTCATCATTCTTATTCTCTCTTTTTTCTATTAAAAACTGCTTTAAAACATACAAATATCCTACAAAATTTCCACTATCAACAGACGAAACATACTTTGGAATTAGTGGCTCTAATGTTTCTATATTGTACCAGTTGTACAAATGTCCATTCCATTTTGTGAGTCCGCTAATTGTTTCTAGCATTTTATATAATAAATTTAGTGTGTCCTCTAAATTTTCAAACTTTAAGTCATATGAAGCCATTACAGCAAGCAGTGCAAGCCCGATATTGGTTGAAGATGTTCTCATTACCACTTTGGGTTTTCTATCTTCTTGATAATTGTCTGGTGGCAAGAAGTTCGATTTTTGTGTTAAGTTTTCCTTAAAATATATCCATGTTCTATATGCAACTTCTTGCAAGTATTTTTTTTCGCTTTCATCTATCTTTTCTACAGCTTTTATTTCTTTATTTGCCTTGCTAATTTTACACATTAAAGCTGGAGTTAAAAGCCAATACAAACCTATTATTAGCGCAAAATTTGCAATGCCAACATTTAAGCTTTGTACTAATATTGCAACAGCAATTCCTAATATTCCAAACAGAGTGTTTGCACTCATATTCTTGTAATATGAAAATACGTCTGTTTTAGCCGTTCGTTCAGCTTCTTCTGATGTAATCCACTCTAAGAGATGTTTCTTGCTTTTCGCCATTCTGTATATTGTTTTGGTTTCTGCCTTTGTGGTTATCCATGCCTTGTCTGGAATTAATCCAATGTCTAAAACTCCTCTATAAACACTAGCCTTTAAACCATCTATTGTTTTCACAAACCTTTTAGTCTTAATGTTTCCATCTTTTTTACTAATGATGCCATTTATAATATCTAGTATAGTTGGAATTAGAGAAGATATCAGTGCAAGCACAATTATTCCACACATGTTTATTTTTAATACAGTTGCTATAACCACCGAAAATACTAGCATTGCTAGTACACTACTTTCTTGTTTGCTTCTTACTATATTGCTAAATATTTTATATTTACTAAGCAATTTTAATGGATTTTGTTTTACCTCGCCTTTTTTATTTTCTATGGTTTTTCCAAGCCATGGCAATATTTGATAGTCGCCTCTAATCCATCTATATAACCTTGTTCTAAAGCTTATATAGCTTGATGGATAGCCATCCATAAGCATTATGTCTGATGTTAGTGCGCATCTTAAATAGCTTCCTTCTAATAAATCATGACTCAAAACTGTGTTTTCTTTAATCTCGTTTGCAAGCACTTTCGAAAATATAGATAAATCGTAAATTCCTTTTCCAGTAAAAATTCCTTCATCAAAATTGTCTTGATACAAGTTTGAAATGACATTTGTATATGAATCTGTCCCGCCTTCGCCTGCATATACTTGAGTAAATATGCTCTTTCTGCTCTCTACTAGTCCAACTCCAACGCGTGGTTGCATTAGTGCATGCCCTGAAATTACTAGATCTCCTTTCTCGTTTACTTCTGGTTTATTTAAAATATGAGCCATTGCTCCAACAAGCTCTAATCCAGATTTCAATGTTAAATCAGTGTCTGAGTCCAATGTTATAATGTATTTTACTTTTTTTATTTGTGAGATATCTATTGTATTAGCCCTAAAAGGATTTGCAATATTCCCGAGCAAATATTCATTTAATTGGTTTAATAAGCCTCTCTTACGTTCCCATCCCATGTAACACTCTTCATTAGAATTCCAAATTCTTTTTCTATATACAAAATTGAAAATGTTACCATATTTTTCGTTTAGCCTTTTTGATTGCTCTATTCCTTCTCTTATAACTTCTTCATCAAACTCTTCTATTTCCTTGTTTCCAGAACTACAGTCTCCCAGCAAAGTAAAGTACAAATTTTTGCTCTTGTTTGCAATATAATAAACCTCTAATTTTTTCATTAATTCTTTAACTTTTTCTTTGCTCTTTACTATCGTAGGAATTACCACCATTGTGCTACAATTCTCTGGAATTCCGTTTTGAAAATCAATTTTCGGAATAAGCTTTGGTTTTATCACTTTACTTAGCACATATTGAATAATCTTAGAAACAATATTTTCTATTGGCAATATTGAAACCAACGCTAGAATTATTGAAAGTAATACTTTAACTAATATTGGAATATTTCCTATAAAATTACGAGCAACGTCTCCAAAGCTCTTGTACCATAACATATAATAAAAATTAATGCTCAAAATAAGTGTCAACAGCAAAGAAACTCCCCATACTGTTTCTATATAGATTTTTGCCTTTTCATCATTTGATTTTAGTGTAATCTTCCTTTCTAGCAGGCTATTTAATAACGTTTCTTTTCCATCAGAAATTAAGTAAAACCCAATATGCATGCTCTTTTCGTTTGCTTCTGGTTTCTCACTAGCCTGCAAACTTAGCTCTAAGCACTTTTTTGCAATATAAATTTCTGAAATTTTAGTCTTTTTAGAAATTTCCTGTATTGCATTTCTGTAATAGCTTTTAGTAGTACTATCCATTTTCTCATACTGCTTTGCTGGGTCTTGTTTTAGAATATCCTCTACCCTATTTATTTTTTCGAATATTTCCAAGAAATTAATTCTCGAAATTGCCTTAAGAGTCAATATACAATTTCCAACAGATACTTTCTTTACTGCAATATCAAAATGCTCTTTTTTTACAACCTCGTAGATATCGCTGCCTGTTTTTGCAACTTCGTCTTCCAAAATATTTAGATACGCATATGCCTTGCTTCCCATCTTTTTTAGTCTATATGACATATACTCTATGAACGCATTTTTTACTTGCCCATTCCCTATAAGCATAATTTTAGGTAATATTACAGTTCTGCTTTTTTTCTTTTCCTCTCCAAAATACTTGCATATAATCTCTTCTACTCTGCTCTTTTGCATTTGAGACATGTAAATTGTTTCACAAATTTCTCTTATATTTTCTATTAATGCAATCTGAATAAACAATCCAATATTCCAGATTTCATTCATGCTTAAAGTTTTTTTAGTTTGATATGCTTGTAACATATATTCTAAATTTTCTGAATTTATCTTACCATCAGTATAAGCTACCATTTCTGTTGCAAGCACATAAACACGTGCAAAGCCCTTGAACCTGCCATTTGCAAGTCCCAGAAAGTCTGTATATTTCTTTAACGTTAACTCTTTACTTATATTTTTTACAATTTCTTCTATTACATATAAATTATCTAGAATCCACTCTCCTGCTGGATGTATTGGTATTCCCTGCTTTATTTGTTCATTCAATAATTTATAAATTTCTTTAATAACAAAAAAATTTTCTTTAAGTCTTGGAATTGGATACGTATCCTTTGCCGATTTTTCGGTTAAAATATGGTCAGAAGCAATTTTTTCTAAATATTGCTCCAATTGGTATCTATCTAAAACGGTTCCTTTAATATTTAATTTCTTTTTTTCCTTCAAAAAAATCCACTCCTTGGAATATGTTTTACACATATTTTCTCCAAAAAGTGGATAGTTTATTCTATTTTTACTATAAATCTCTATTTCTCTTTATTTGTATATACGATACTACTGCAATTAATGCAAGTGCAAGCACTGCTATTGCTACATCTAATTCTCCTGTTTGAGGTAATTTTGTATTACTTTGTGTATTGTCTACTGTTATAGTATTTTCAACTACTTCTATGTCATTAGTAACATTTCCAATTACGATTGTATTTTCTACTGTGTTATTTTTGTCGTCTTTTTTGTTGTCATCATCTTTCTTGTCGTCATCCTTTTTGTCATCGTCCGGAACTACTGTACCAGTTACAGAAAATTTTAATGTTTGATCATCTAATTTTACAGTATCTTCTGCAACAGATGATAAGCTTGTAAATTTAATTTCTGTATCTTGACTTTTTAAGTTTGTTTTTACTTTTAATTTGATAATTCCTATTATTTGATTTTTGCTTGTTCCAGTATTTATTGTTGCTAAAAATGTTCCTTTTTTTGCTGTTTCTTCATCATTATAAGCTATTGACCAGTTGTTCTGTGAAGATATATCATCTGAGGTAATTTTTTCAAATACATTTTCATCATATTCAAGTTTTCCACCAAATGTATTTATTCCATCTTGTCCCATTTTTATTTCTGATAGCTCAAGTGTAATAGTAATTTCCTCACCTTCATTTAATTTTGTAGAACTAGGTGTTGGTGTAAATACTAAACTTCTTTCAGTAGTGTCTGTTGTACCATCTGCTTGTGTAGAAATTTCTGTGTTTTGTATAACCTCATTTTCCAAATTTACTGCCTTAACAGCAAATGTTTTGCTAGCCAGCATAGAAATTATTAATAAACTTAAAATAATTTTAGATTTACGCATTTTTTCTTTTATTCCTCCTTTTAGGCAAATTTATTTAATAACTTACAGCTATTGTTCCAATATTCTCATTGCCTTTTTTATCATATGCTAAAAATGTATATTCAGCATTTCCACCTGTTACAATATGGCTTCCTTCCGGCTCATAACTAAATGTACTATTTGGAAGTACTATATATGCAAATTTATCTTTGCCTTCTGTAATTTGCCATTTTATTCTCCAATGTGTAGAGTCTATGGCTTCTTTGTACAATACAAGTTTTATTTCGCTTCCGTTATTTATACTATCTATAGTTACATCTTTTACTGTTGCATTTCCTGCATTATCATATGCAATAAAGCTGTAAACTCCGTTTTCATATATTTCTATGCTTCCACTCGAGTTTGTAACCCTCTTGCCATCTGGTAATGTAATATTCGAAATTCCACTCTGTTCATCAGAAGATACCCATGAAATCTGTATTCCTCCATCATCTGCTGAGTCAACTGTTAAGTCTAAATTTGGATTAATTTTATCTATATTTGTAACTTGGTGTTCTACTAAAATTCCATTCCCTATTTTATCATATGCTAAAAATATATAATTTCCATTTTCGGTTACTATATAACTGCCTTGTTTATCTGTTACGTTTTCAGAACTTGGTAAAATTACATTTTGCAATCCACTTTGATAATCATCGGCTTTCCAATTTAATGTAATTTCTCCATTTGTCCATTTATCAGCATCTTGAGTTACTTCTAAAATTGGATTTATCATATCCACATTACTTACATTTATACTAAGTTCTCTCGTGTTTCCAACTTTATCGTAAATAACAAATGAATAATCTCCCATTTGTGCAACAATAAATTCTCCTGTTGCATTTGTTGAAAATGTTGAGTCTGGCAATAATATTTTTGAAAATCCACTCTGTAGATCAAATGCTTTCCAAGAAATTTTTATTTTTTCATCTGTAAGTCTATTTTCCTGTAATGATAATACTCCTTCTGGCATTATTTTGTCAATATTATTTATATTTTCTGTTAAAATTTTGCTATTTCCAACATTATCATATAATGTAAATGTATATGTTCCATTATCTGTAACAGTAAAATCTCCACTCGCATTTGTAGTTGATGTACCATCTGGCAATACAATCCTATTAAATCCACTTTGTGAGTCTGATGCGGTCCAATGTATTTTTACATAGTCTATTACCCAGTCAGTTGGATTATGACTCAAGCTTCCCGTTGGCGGTGTTTTATCAATATTTGTTACGGTTTCTTGTAATGTTAATGTATTTCCTGCTACATCATATACTACAAATGTATATGTTCCATTTTGTGATACTGTGTAATCTCCTGTTGCTGTTGTTTTTATTGTTCCATCTGGCAACTTTATTTGTTTAAATCCACTATTTGCATCTGCTACACTCCAATGTATTTTTACATCTGTGTTTACCCAATTTGTTGGGCTATGACTCAAACTTCCTGTTGGTGCTGTTTTGTCTATATTATTTATTGTTACAGTATAATTTCTTGTATTTCCAACATTATCTTCTAATACAAAAGTATATGTTCCATTTGCCGTAACAGTATATGTAGTCGATGCACTTGAGACATAATTGCCATCTGGTTTTTTTATTCTTTTTACACCACTTACACTATCTGTTGCAGTTACTGTTATAGTAACGTTGCCATTAGTCCAATCACTTGGATTTGTTGAATGACTACCAGTAGGCGCGGTCTCATCTTTATTTACTGTAAAGTATACTGTAACGGGTACAGACATATTGCCACAATCATCGGCTGCCCATATCTGAAAAAAATGCTGGCCATTTGTTATGCTATTTGGTATAGTAAATGTAGCATGAAAATATTTTTCCGTTCCATTTGGTGTCAAATTATTGGCTATAGTAATTTCACTTCCATTATCTATTGCATATTTTACAGTTACAATGTCACCCTTATCAACATCATTTACATATCCTTCAACATCTACTTTTTCACCTTGAATATAACTATTTTTCAGTTGGCTTGTTGCTCTTATTGTAGGTGGAGTATTTAATGTTCCAATACCAATAGCTACTGAAAAAATAAGTTTTTCTCCGTTTTGGATAGTCCTATTTTTCCAAGAAAAGGCCATTCCTGAATCTCCTTTTCTTTCAGACTCACTTCCATAATCAAAAGTCTGTGAATTATTCCATTTATTTTTTTCTCTTAATTGAAACTGTCCAAACCAGTATGTATCAACATCTGTTACACCATACGAATTTCTTCCCAAAAAAGTGAAAGTATATTTTGTTCCGTCTGTCATGGTAAATCCTCTGTTACCACTTAAATTAGTAATAGGCGCATAATCATTATTTGCAATCTGAATATCTGCATAGGTTGCAATTCCTATTGTTTTTGCAGAACCAGATGTATTTGTTGCTTCAAATGAGATTTTTACATAATTTCCATTACTTATATATGATAGTTTTGTTTGAACACTTACTCCATTTAATGAACCAGTGCAATTTTTTATATTAGCTTCAGTTCCATTAACATTTAATACCGAAAAATATCCTTTATCACTAAATGTCGTTTGAACACTGTCGCCCCATATGTTAAAGTTTGAATCTGTCATTGGATATGCATTCATAGTTATGGCTTTAGTCGTGTTAATATTAATAGCATTAAGGAGAATAACAATTGTAAACATTGCTATTAATTTATATAATATCTTATGTTTATTCATATCTTTCTCCTTTCATTAATTTTATATTACATTACTTGTTATTCTAAATGGTATATTTTTATCATTTAAAGTAATACTTCTTATAATTAGTCTTGTATATGTTTTTGTTCCTTTTTGCTTTTCATCAGAAACACTAAATGTATTGTCTTTATTTTGTTTATCTGAAACAATCACTGTGCCAGTATAGGTTTGTCCTTCTTCTTTTCCTTGGTTAGAAGTTACACTATTTAACATATTTATATTAGCATTGTGTTGCCATACAGTTCCACTTCCGTTTGAATATTGAGAAACTTCTATTTTTAATCCCTCTGGGAAGTATTCCAATGCATTTACAACTTCTCCATCTTTTCTTACTAGTTTAATAGTTCCAGATATTGTTCCTTTGGTTTGTACTGTTTCTGAATTTACTTGTATAAATTTAGAAGCGTCTGATAAGCTTGTATCTGATATTAAGAAGTCTGAACCATTTGCTACTGTGCTTCCATTATTTGTACGAATAAAACTATTTATTTGAAATTCTATATGATCAATTTCGTTTATGTTTAATCTTACCATATTTACTTGTATTGTCTTACTGTCTGTATTTCCAGCCACATCTGTAATTTTTACCATTACATCATGAGTTTTTGAGCTTTGTTCTACTATATCAAAATCTGCAGTATTTTCACTTGAATTTAACTCTTTATATAATTTTCCATCTATATGTAATTGATACTTTGCTGTTCCAGATAAATTTTCACCTGATGAAGCTTGTATGTGGAACGTTTTTCCTGTTATCTGGCTTGCTACTAATTGTATATTTTGAGGAACTGTTTTATCTATTTTTACTATTTGTGTAGCTCCTTCTGATTTATTACCTGCCACATCATATTCATATATTGTAATTGTATAAATTCCTTCATTTACAATCGCCATCTCTTGTCCATTTGTTTTACTTTCTGGCACAGTTACTGCACCGCTTACTTCATATGTTGCATGGCTAACTCCAGAACCACCTTCATCTTCTGTAGATTCTATTATTCTTAGGTTTACATCTCCTTTATACCATTCATTATCTTCTTTATCTTTTTCACCTTTTACAATTTGTAATACTGGTGCAGTAGGAGCTGTTTTATCAATTTTTACTCTTAATGATGATTGGCTTTCATTTCCCACATCATCTCTATTTATAACTGTAATTGTATATAATCCTTCTTGAGTAATTGTTAGTGGTTCAGACCTTTCTTCAATGGCTACTGTTCCATCAACCTTAAACGTTGTTACTATATTTTGACCACCTTGTGCAACTTCCATATAAACATTTTGGTTTGTCCAAGTATTAGACTTATATTCATTTCCATTTGCATCGTTTAATTTCAAAGTTAAACTTCCTGGTCTTTTTATTTGTTTATTTATAATGACGGTATATTCTCTTTTTGTTACTAAACCTGCTTCATTCTCGGTTGAAACAATTAATTGTGTTTTCCCCTCGTTTTCCAACACAATCGGTAAACTTGTTCCTGCTTGAATTTCATTTGCCCCTTGTGCTTCAATTGTTACTTTGTTTCCAATTTCTTCCCTTTCCTTAACATATATATTCTGTTTAGCTGTTTCTCCAAATATGTATTCTGTTCCATCTTCACTTCCAAGTGTTGCCACTATTTCAGCATTTATTGGTGAAGTTTTATTAATTTTTACAGTCATTGTTGCAATCTCAGATTTTGTTCCAATTACAGAAACACTATAAGCTTTTACTTCATATGTTCCATCTTGTTGAATTGTTATCTTTTTATCATCGTCAATTTGTGTTTCTTGAATATTTTCCGTTCCAGTAATTTCTAATACCATATATTCAATTTTTACAGGAGATTTTTCTGGTTTATTTATCTGTAGTTCAACACTAGAAGTATACCAATTATTTTTCCCTTGTTCTCCAGATAAAACACTTATAATTGGAGCTGTTGGGATCTTTTTCCCATCAATATCCAATTTTCCATAAACAACATATTTTATTAAAATACTAACATCTTTTTGTGTAATCTCTCCGTCTCCGTCAACATCTATTGCTGTTGCATTTATCCCAGATAATTGGTGAGCTTCAAGTCCAACAACATGTTTTATTGCTTTACTTATTTCATACTGAGAAATTTCTCCATCACCATTTATATCTCCAATAACACATGCAGTATACTCATTCTCTATGTTATCAAAACGAATTTTCATTCCAGTTCCAATAACTCCATTTTTCATCTCAGTAGTACCATTCTTGGCATAAACATGAACTTTTTCTTTCTCCAAATTAAATTGTTGCTTGAATTCTTCAATATCTGTTTTAGGTATAATTCTGCTTATTGTTAAGCTTTTTTGTGAAATCGCATATTCTTCACTCTCTAGCGCAACATTAATAGTATCAGCATTTACTCTAGAAAAAATGCTAATATTAATGCAAATCAATATAAATATTGCTAGAATTCTTACTCCCTTTCTTCTCATTTTTATTCTTGCTCTCCCTTCTTGGTACAAATTTGGTTAAAAATTGTAAATTTCTTTTATTTCATACATTTATACTTTTTATATTTATATATATATATTATAGTAAATAACTAAAAGTCTTTCAAGACGGAAAATGTTGGTATTTCTGGCTTTGTGCCATATTTGCATACGGATATTGTGTTTGCTAAAATTTATTACATTTATGTTACATTTTTAGACTATTTTTCTTGTTTTTCTAGGGAATACTAGCTTTTAAAGCAAAAAAAAACCACCTATTGGAAAATGTTTTACACATTTTTTTCCTTTTAAGTGGATAATTTTTATTATATTATTGCACTGATGTATTTGTTGTATCATTATTTGAATTTCCAACATATTCAGCTTTTCCAAATCCAAGTATCATTTGGAATATTGGGCTTAATAGTAAAAGTCCAAATATAAATGCTGTTGATTGATTAAATGCCTTGCCTAGTTTTACCATAGAAACTATTGATAAAGCAAGTATTATAATCCAGCCAATAACTGGTATAGCTGATAATAAATATAATAACAATAACCATGGTGAAAGTCCTATTATTTTATATAAAACAACTACATTATATATTGGAATTAATGCTTTCCATCCTTCTTGACCAGCTTTAACAAATATTTTCCATTGTGCAACAATTATAAGTACATAAAAAGCTACAAAAATCATGCTATATGTACTTATTAAAGATGCAATAGTAGCTACTGAAGCAAATGTTGTCATATCAGCGTATGTAGAATCATACATATTAAAGTCCTCCCTTCATTTATTTTCTAAATTGAGAATATCATAAAGCTAATAAAATTTCAACATTTTTCTATATTTTTTTACAACAAAATGTTACAATTTACAACCAATGATGAATTATAATTAATAACTATCTTCCATCATCATCTCTTTACATTCTATCATAGTCATAAGTGCTCATATTTTGAGGTTTTCTTCCTGTCCATTTACTTGCTTCTAAATCTGATACCGTAGATTTATTACTTCTGCTCTGTTGGTTTAAATATGAAAATTTCTTTTCCAGTTTACTAGCTATAGCTTGTAGCTCTTCTAAATCTCTTTGCTGTAATTCGTAACTAGAAACATGTGAAAAACTGTTAATGCTACTATCAAAACTATTTATTTTTCTAATTTTTCCAACTAAATCAACTATTTCTTCTGCTAACATTCTTTTTTTATATGCATCATTAGCTCTTGCCTGTGTTGATGACTCTTCATGTGTCTTTCCAAGAAAATTACGTATTTTATCCATATATCCCATATAAATTCCCCCTCTTGATAAAGTTTTTATACTACTATTATACCTCTTAATACATTAATTGTCAGAATTTGTCCTATCTTCAGCGTTATTTACCTATTTATTATATTCTTAATTTCATTATTTAATGTCTTTCCTTAAAAAAATTCCATTATTCCATTATATATCCCCCATGCAAGCTTAGTTTGGTATTCTTCCTGTTGTAATTGTTTTTCCTCTTCAGGATTTGATAAAAAACCACATTCTACAATAACAGTTGGTATTTCTACATGTTTTATGATATACACGTTGTTAATTTTTAGTGGTGTTCTCTTATTTTCCTTTTGTATTGTTTCATTTAGATTGTTCTGTATACAATTGGCTAGTCTCTTTCCATCTTCATTACCATCTTTAAAAAAAGTTTGCCAGCCATAATATTGATTTTCTGGTATTTTGTTTAAATGTATGCTAACAAATATATCTGCTGATGAATTGTTCCCAATTCTGACTCTGTTTCTTATGTCTGAATTTTTCTTTTCTCTTAAAGTTTTCTTATCTATATCATAAATCGCATTATTGTCCGACCTTGTAAGTACAACATTAGAGCCACTTTGTTCTAATAATTGCTGTAATTTTAGAGCAATTTTTAAATTAATTTCAGCCTCGCTAATTCCATTATTACTTACGGCCCCGCCATCTTCACCGCCATGGCCAGCATCCACCATTATAGTCTTACTACTTACAGGAGTAGCCATTGTTACAACAGTTTTGTTTGTATTTATGTTACTTGCTGTTTGAAGCACAAACATACCAATTGGTAAAAAAGTTGCTAATGTTAAAAATATTATTCTTTTTTTATTAATCACAAACATAAAAATCTCCTATGAAAATATTAATTATTTTTAATATATTCATAATGGCATGATTTAATAACAGTTCAAATTAATTTAGCCTATAATCTTTTTTACTTCCTCAGTGCTTAATCCTACAATCTCTGCTATTTTTTCAATTGGAGTGTTTAAAGAATTAAGCTTTTTTACAATTTCTATTTCCTTATCTCTTTTACCTTCTTCTATACCTATCTTCCTACCTTCTTTCCTGCCTTCTTTTCTGCCCTGTTCTTTTCCTAATTCTCTATTTGTATCCATTTCAACATTATATCTCATTATACTCCATTCACGCTCTTCATATTTGGCAACTTCTTCTGGATTTTGACTTAATTTATTTAATTCTTTTACTGTTTTATTTATTTCTTCATTTTCTTGTGCCGACATTGTTACCTTCTCCTCCTTACTTCCATCTATCAACCACAGCCATTGTTCTAGCTTTGTGTTACAGTCTGGATTTTTTTCTTTAAATTTTGGAAGTTC
>ENA-OPVL01000949-OPVL01000949.1-human-gut-metagenome-genome-assembly--contig:-NODE-949-length-18602-cov-6.738556_pt1 | contig 18602 bp, 17 predicted proteins | sample MGYA00241496_ERZ501984 | MGnify/ENA primary metagenome ERZ501984 (study PRJEB25962, sample SAMEA2042986) | human gut metagenome | biome: human gut; feature: human-associated habitat; material: faeces... | reverse complement strand
TCATAAAACCGCCATACAGGGATATTGAGTTCCTCCAGTCTTGACTTATAAGTCATTTTGTGCTCTTTGCAGTAGTTCATTATCTCTACCACTTCTTCTCGTGTCATCATAACTTGGCTTTTTGGACGTAAAGTTAATGATGGAAGTTGGAGACGAAAATACGTGGTTTACCGAATGCTTACTATTATCCAATATATCATTCTTGATAAGGGTAGCCTTTGAACGGGATATTGAGGTCACTGAAAAGATTTGATAGCGATGCATCACTTCAGTCGAAGTGATGGCCTTTTCTCCGGTTATAAGAGCCTTGAGGTAGTTCAAGTTGCTGTGTGTTCAGTGTTTCGGTGATGGTTAAAAACAACAGACTTATGTGACAGCAGTCGCTATTTTTAAGATTGCCAAAGTAGTAATATTCTGAACAGAAAAGGAAGTATTATTTCTTTTTCTGTTCAAATTATTGCTATATTTTGCACTATGAATAGACAATTAAGTGAAATAGAAATCAATCATAGAATTGTTATATTCGGAACTTAAGTCTGCTGATAAGAAAGTAATATTAAAATACAGATTTAATATATTTTATCAATTCCATATTGTTGCAATTGGGAATTTCTAAACTTTTACCTCCTTTAAATCCATGTTGCAATAAATCGGATTCTGTCAATCGAGAACGATTTGATTCTGCAAGCAATTCCAGTTTATAAGTTTTATCATCAGGAGCCTTTTCTATCCAAAATTCTTTATCCTCACGTTTGCAGTTCTCTGCTGTTACAATCATTTTGAAACGGACATAACGTTCATCGGACATAAACAGATATACGATATCGCCTATGGCGAAACGAGCTCTCCCCATTCTCCAAGAAATAAACCCTAAGGTATTTATTGCATCAGCATGCCTACATCTTTTCTTATTGGCGAAGGCAATCCAAGTACGGTTACATTTATTCATAGTTTTATTATTTTGCGAAATATTCAGTCTTCAACCAATAGGCATAAATCGGGTCTTGGAACGAGATTTCACCGGCTTTATTATCCAATATATCATTCTTGATAAGGGTAGCCTTTGAGCGGGATATTGAGGTCGTTGAAGAGATTTGATAGCGATGCATTACTTCGGTCGAACTGATGGCCTTTTCTCCAGCTATAAGAGCTTTGAGGTAGTTCAGTTGCTGGGTGGTCAGTGTTTCGGTAATTGTTACAAACAACAGACTTAACTGTTCCACCAACGCTGTGTGTGCCTCACGTACGATTTCAACGGTACATACATCCTTTGTTCTGAGCCATGAAAGCTGTGCCAACTGCTGTGCGTAATATGGATGGTTATCTACGAGTTTTGCAATCAAATGGCTTGCTTCATCGTCAATGTTCTTACCGGTATCAGCGAAACGACTCTTGAAAAATTCCACAAGGCAAGGCGTCTCAATCTTATTGAGAAACATCAGGTTGCCGAACTTGTAGAATGGTTTGGAAGAGTCGGTAAACACTTCCATCATCATGTGGCGCTTGCTGCCATAGAGACAATAGGCCACACTCTGGTGCAGCTGCCAATGTGAACGCAACTTTTTCTGGAAATAGTCTGGGTCAGTAAATTCCGCGATATTTTGGAACTCATCTACGCAAATCACGATTTTCAGGCCTTTCTTCCTGGCAATCTTTTCGGCAAGATCGAGCACTTCATCGGGATTGCGCTTTACCTCCTCCCAATCAAAGTCGATTGAAACCTCATTGGTGGGGTCTGTACCGATTGAAATTTTGGGAACAAGATGCGAAAAGAAACTCTTCGCACTCTCGATTGCCTCCTCCCATTTTGTGGAAGTGGCGGCAATGACCTTCTGGGCGAGCAGCGAATAAAAATGCTCTTCGCTACGTACATTGAACAGGTCGATATGACAGATTCGGAGGTTGCTGTCCTGCGCCATCGCTAATTTTGCAGCCTTATTTACAAGCGAACTTTTACCCCAACGGCGAGGAGAGATAATAATCGTGTTGATTAGCGACGTAAAGTTCTGAACCAAGTCGGCTGTTTCTTTCTCACGGTCAGTAAAATTCTTCTCGGTAGCAATCTTTCCAAATATAAACGGAGTTTCCATAACGCTCTATTTTTGATTTAGTGTACAAATATAATACATAAAATGTAACTACAAAAACTGTTGCTACAAAAAGTGTATATACGTTTATTGTAGTATTTTACTGATTTGTGTCTTCTTTGTATAAATATCAAGGTAAAAGTTGTACAATCATAATGAGTTTCGCTTTCCAGTAAGAAACAATATATTGTTTGTTATAGGTGAAATACGAACACTACGAATAATATAATAGTATTTAATGTCTTAACGTCCAATGATGTGGCCAAACTGATTACTGATTACGGAAAGAGTAAAATTGAAAATTTATTTCTGTAACATATCATAAAATAAAGTAAAACCAATAAATTTGTATATTATATGATATATTGAGTTATGACAAAAAGTACAATGTGTACCAAATTGCCAAGAAAATTGGAGCAGAAGATGCAAATTGTGGGAGAACAAATCAGACTTGCACGATTGCATAGAAACCTTAGTATCGCTCAGATTGCCGAACGTGCTACCTGTTCGCCTCTTACGGTTTCACGTATCGAGAAAGGGGCACCGACAGTAGCAATAGGCATTTATCTTAGGGTGCTTTATGCGCTTTAGCTGGATGACGATATTCTTCTGCTTGCAAAAGAAGATACAATGGGAAAGGCCTTGCAGGATTTGAGTCTCAAGAAACGTGAAAGGGCTTCCAAAAAAGAATAAGTTTATGTACTTACTGGTCTTGATTGGTTGAAAGAACCGTGATTGATCGAAGAAGTGAGTACAAATCCTTTCGTAGCTCTGACTATTATGAAAATAATCAGACTTTAAGTAAGAAAATGGAAGATGTAAGCCCAAACTACAATTTAATATGAAGCCATTTTGCATGTGTTGTTATAGTTTATGGGACCGTTTAGATAGTGTACAAATATATCTAGTACTCATGGAATAGGTTGTGTCAGATAATACGGAAAGGAAAAGAAATATGATACCATTCAAATCAAACTCAAATGGCCGACTATCACCCAGAATAAGCCGTCTTACTTTTATAGAATCTCCCTAAAGGAATTTGCTGGTTGTCAATAAAATTCGTAAATTTATTCTATCAATTGAATGGTGTGCTATAGAATTTCAATCTGATATCAACATAACCTGTAATAATTCCCTATTCCTTAACTTTCCATTGCTGAAGCTTACTCAGACGGCAGAACAATCTATGTAGTATACACTCTCATCTATTGCTGTAACTTCAGATTCGTTTTCAATCCGTATAACACAACATTCCTGATGCCTGATTGTAAAATACGCCTTTTGTGACTTTATATGTTTCGTAAGTAATGTTTTCTTGCCGTTTTTTCACCTTTCTCGATATGAATTAGTAACTTTGTTATATATTTAGATATTAAAGATAATTAAAAGACAGATAAAAAAGAGAAACATGAAATATAGGTATCAATTAATCTTATTAGGTTCAATAGAAGATTCTATTGTCGAAGAAATTAAGACTCAAATTATATTAGAAATTACCAATTTAAAATTACCTGAAGGTATTCTAAATATAATAGACCGAAGTAATTGGGAAGAAGATTATGTAGGGAATCAACCGACATTCTCTATATACTTTGGAGACAAAAATGGAAATTTTAAAGATTTACCTATTGTCGACAAATTAATTAAGGATGGAACAATGATACTTCCAGTTTATTACAACAATTTCTCAGACGAAATACCGAAAGAACTTGAAAATCAAAATGGAATTCTATATAATGATAATCAACGATGTCGGATTGCAAATGTTGTTTTACAGGCATTTGAACTCTTGAGAAACACAAGAAAAATATTTATAAGTTATAAAAGATCAGAATCAACCTCTGTGGCCATACAAATGTATGAAGCCCTCGAATCTCATCACTTCGATGTCTTCTTAGATACACATTCCATCGAAAAAGGAGAACCTTTCCAAGAGGAACTGTGGCACAGGATGACTGATTGTGATGTAATACTATTACTAAATACTCCGGGATTTTTGGAAAGTCATTGGTGTAAGGAAGAGCTCGCTGAAGCTGGTTCAAAACAAATTGGAATTGTTCAATTAGTTTGGCCCAATCATAAGGTTGATGCTATTTCCCATCTAAGTTTCCCATTAAAATTAGAAGGGGCTGATTTCGTCGATACAATCTATGACAATAAGGATAAATCAAAACTAAACAATGACAAAGTTGAAGAAATAGTGCAATTGGTAGAGTCGGTACGAGCTAGAAATTTAGCATCTAGGCAAGATAATTTAATAACCGAATTCATGAGTATTGCCAAGCAATGTGGCAGAAATATTACGGTTCAACCTGAAAGATATTTAACTGAAGTGATATCTGACAAACGAATCATTTACATCCCCACAATCGGAGTTCCACAATCTTTCAATTGCCAAGCAGCAGAGATTCAATACCGATATAATGAAAATCCGCAACACACTTGTATTAGACTGATATATGACGACTTAAGAATTAGAGATAAATGGTTAAAACATCTAGATTGGTTAAATGGCAACTTTAAAAAAGATATATTGACTTTAAAAAAACAAGATTTTAAGAAATGGCTAGAAACAACGAAATAAAAAATATATTTTTATCAGCAAGTATTCCTTTGCAAGAAAGAGATCCAGGATATATAGAAACAGCTGATATTATAGCAATACGAGATGCAGTAATAGCATTAACAACAGTAGTGCTCCCTTGCCATAAACTCATTTGGGGAGGTCATCCGTCTATTACTCCTTTAATATATAATGTTATGGAAAAGTTGAATTTGAATATTCAAGAGCACATAACACTATACCAATCAAGATTTTTTGAAAAATATTTTCCAGAAGATAATAATAAATTCAAAAATATAGTATTAACAGATATTATTGATGACGATAGAGAAAAATCTTTGTTGGAAATGAGAAACAGAATGTTGGATGAATATGAATTTGCTGCTGGTGTTTTTATAGGTGGAATGGAAGGAGTAGAGGAAGAATATAGAATGTTCATAAAGAAACATCCACATGCCATTACTTTACCTATAGCAAGTACTGGAGCAGCAGCAAAAAAAATATATGATGAACAATTTTTAGATAAGAATGAGCGATTAGTAAAAGACTATGCATACATGTCTTTATTCCAGAAATATTTACTTAATAAAATATAATCAAGATGGGCAGAAAAGTTTTCGTGTCATACAAATACGCCGATACCCTAGTTAAAGACTTAGGTGTTTATGAAAAAAATGAATGGGGACAAATGGTAAGAGTGGATACCAAAGTCCGCCATTATGTAGACAAGTTGCAAGAAAAAATAGGAAAAGACAATATAAACCTTGGGGAGAAGGATGGAGAGAGTTTAGCTGAATTTTCTGATACAACAATAGAAACAGTATTAAAGTCTAAAATCAGGCAATGCTCAATAACAATTGTATTAGTATCTAAAGGAATGAAAACGAATCAACCAGAGAAAGATCAATGGATACCTTGGGAAGTTTCATATTCTCTACGCACTGTACCTAATGGCAACAATACTAAGCAAATGAATGCTATATTAGGAGTTGTTCTTCCTGATGAAACCGGTTTATATAATTGGTATTATAAATCAGATTTATATTGTAATTGCACTACCCATTTCACAAGTCTATTGTTTAAAATTTTACAAGATAACAGTTTTAATATCAAGGAAAAACAGTTTCGACAATGTAATGGGAAGAATATATATACAAATGAAGAACCTTCATTTTTTAAAACGGTAAAATGGGATGAATTTATTGAAAATCATAATTATTACATAGAAAAGGCTATTGAAATAAAAGACAACAAAGATGCATATGATGTGCATATAAACTTAGACTAATTATGAGTTTTATATCTGAAACACAGCCATCAGTTATAGGTGCAAATTATGATTATAGTAGCTACAATAATTATCAATATATATAACTAATATCCTTTTATTATGGCAAGAAACGTATTCGTATCTTACAAGTATGCAGATGAAAATGTACAACACTTGTTTGGGCATTTTCCTACCAAGGCACGTCATTATGTGGACGAGATAGAAAAACTATTAGCTGCAGAGGATCATATATTCTTTGGAGAGCATGATGGAGAAGATTTGTCTGATTGGTCAGAAGATGAAATTTGGCAAGAGTTAAAGGACAGAATCTTTCCCACGACTATTACTATTGTCCTAATTTCCCCAAATATGAAAGAGTATGGAAAGTATGATAAATCGCAATGGATTCCATGGGAAATTTATTATTCATTAAGAGAAACGGTTCGTAGTGACAGAAAGAGTCATAGAAATGCAATACTCGCAGTTGTTTTACCTGATAAACAAGGGAATTATGAATATGCATTAAAGTCAAATACATGCTGCGAAACAGGTTGTACAACATATATCAAAGATTGGATGTTTACAATAATAAAAGAGAATTTATTTAATCAAAAATATCCGGATATTGTTGATTGTCAAAATAATACTAGAATTTGGTATGGCGAATATAGCTATATTCCTATGGTTAGATGGGATTACTTTAAATATCATGTTACCTCATTAATAGAACGCGCAGAACGAATTAAAGATGATTATGAGAAAAATAATTCTTATAAACTACACATTAGCGTTAATAAATAAGCATTTGAATATATGTCCATCTACTACCGCAAGCAGAATTATCGAGATATGATTTTCAAGAAGAACCTACATCTAAAGCATATTTCTGAAAAGTTGTTTGAAGTTATGCCAAAGAATTTCTCTTTTAAGGATTTCTTGTCTGCATTTAAAGAGTGCTATCCGTGTCAATGGGAGGATATTGTACGTTATTGTAAGGAAAAGAAAAATGATTTTTATCGAAGAAGCCGTAAAGGGCTTCGTACTGTTCCATATTATACTCCAGAACAGTATTTAAAACATACGGTTCATATGCGCTCTTTATCTAAATATTTGAATGAACAGGATAGGAATAATAAGTATGCATCTTTAGTTCTTAAAGGGCAAGAGAAGAAAAGGCGGCGTAATGATAAGCTCGCTTCAAATCTTGTTTTTGTTCAGGAGGTTTGCCCTCCATACATCAAACAACTGATCAAATCATATTTTAAAACGCGTAAGAGTTCTCCTCTTGACATCAATGCACGTTACCTGATACTCCTAGAGGCAACTCAGTTCCGATGTAATGAAACGATAGAATTCTTGAATAAGATAAATGCTTGCGAGAAAAACGATGATCTTCGAGAAATGGCCTTTTATTCCCTTCAGAGACTAGGAGAAAATCCATGGTTGTCAAAGAAACGTAAAGGTAAAAGACGTCTCTCTATGCTAAAACCAATTGACGTACAGAAAAATCCCACAGAATTAATTCAACTTATATACTCCAATCAACATATGTTGTATCAGGAATATGATGTTTTTCTTTCTCATAGTTCACTTGATGCTAATGAGCTTTTACAACTTAAAGTTCTCCTTAATCAGCAAGGAAAGACTGTATATATTGATTGGGTAAATGATAGAGTAATGCTGAATCGTCAAAATCAAAATCATGATACATGGAAAGCTCTAGAACTAAGAATGGATCAATCCAAGACGTTACTTTATGTGATGACGGATAATAGCATTAAATCGCCATGTACAGAAAGAGAGGTTATGTATTTTAAGAACGCATCTAAAAGTGTGAAAGTATACAAGCCACATCCTGTTTCATTGCCTACTCCTATTTATTTAGATGGATGTGATTTTATAACAGAAAAACAGTTACATAACCTTTGAATGCGTTTAAGAAAAGGAAGAGTTGCTGTTGGCAATGCGGTTTCCTTTTGAATGATAAAACGGTTGGCCTTTCGAGAATTTACAACCGTCTTATAGGTTGTTGTAAGTAATAATTTAAAGTATATATCAAGAAATAAAGCTGAAGCTTTTTTGATAATATCCTTCTTCGTTACTATTTCATAAAACTTCTAATAATGAATTTTTAATCATTTTCTGATTCACTGCATCTGTCGTGGAAATGCGAAGTAGGTGAAACCCTAATTTTTTGTGAATATTTGATTTCTAAACTCATAGCTTGTTTATTCGCTTCATTTCCTAATGAGACAATTGTATCAAGTTGAATTTTATAAAATTGATTTAATATATTGATAATGAATTTAATATACTAACAATGAAAATATGGGAGTATTTGGTTGTATTCTAAAGTTTTCATGATATTCTCGGATAAGTGTGTTATTTTAGCAGAAATTATATCTATCAAGAATATGAGTATTGGTTAGAGTTTTTTGTTCAGTTGGAAGTATTGATAATCCTATTCCTATATTTTTTTGTTTAGGATTAAATGCCCCCGACAATACTTCGAAAGTTTACAGAATAAAACACTTAAACATTTCTTGGACAATACAAAAGTGCGACTAAAGAAGCCTATTATATAATATAATTCACTACTTTTGTGGAATAATAGTGTTTGTATTATGAAATTGAACAGAATAAAACCTGTTTTAGCAGAAAAGGGTATTTCTCAAACATGGCTAGCTAAGAAACTTGGTAAGAGTTTCAGTATGGTCAATGCGTATGCTTGTAACCGTTCACAGCCTAATTTGGATACTCTTCAGCAAATTGCGGAGATTCTTCAAGTTGATTTGAAGGAATTGATAACCGATAAAGGAGAAAGGTAAAGTTATGGAATACAAATTCAATGAAAATACACGAGTGCAGGTTCCGGCTGCCTTACATTTGTGTAGGCTTGGATATACATATTTGGACAATATAACAGAATATGACAGCAAGACTAATATTCTGACGGATGTTTTTTTGCGTAGTGTTCAACGTCTAAACCCAGAGCTGTCCGATTTGCAGGCAAAGCAATTGCTGAGTGAAATCATATTGATACTTAATAATAATGATCTTGGAAGGGAGTTTTATAACAAACTGTTTTCCAACAGTAATATAAAACTGATAGACTTCCAAAATGCCGATCGTAACGAATGGCATGTAACCACTGAATTTGAGTGCGAGAATCAGGATAGCGGAGACAGTTTTAGACCGGACATAACATGTTTTGTAAACGGACTTCCATTAGCGTTTATTGAGGTTAAGAAGCCGAATAACCATGACGGTATTTTAGCAGAAAGGGAGCGTATCAACTTGCGCATGAGTAACGAAAAATTCCGGAGATTCCTGAATATTACTCAGTTGATGATATTTTCCAACAACCAGGAATATGACAATGAAAGTCGAGTTCCGATTCAAGGTGCATTTTATTGCTGTACATCCAAAAGCAAAGCTTTCTTCAACGTCTTCCGTGAGGCTGATAAAGGTTTTGTGGCAGGGTATCCTTATAAGGTTGTATCTGATAGTACGGAGAAACAGATATTGCAACACAGAAATTGTGTCGTTATCAAAAACTTACCTGAATATAACACAAATAAAGATGTAAATACTCCAACCAACAGGATCCTAACATCTATGCTCTGTAAAGAGAGATTTCTCTTTTTACTAAGATATGGCTTTGCCTATGTAGATAGAAAGATCGAATTGGAAGATGGTAGTAAGACTACCCAGTTGGAAAAACATGTAATGCGTTACCAACAGCTTTTTGCCTCTTTTGCCATTCGAAAAAAATTGAATAATGGTGTAAAAAGCGGAATTATCTGGCATACACAGGGTAGCGGAAAAACAGCCTTGGCGTATTATTCCGTACGTAGTCTGACTGATTTTTATGCAGCAAAGAAAACCGCCGTGAAATTTTATTTCATTGTGGATCGTCTTGACTTGATGGAGCAGGCCAAGGATGAATTCGTGGCAAGAGGACTGTCTGTCAGGACGGCTAACAGCAGAGAAGAATTGATGTCAGATATACGCAGTACGAATTTGACAGAAAATGCAGAAGGAAAAGCGGAGATTATGGTGGTCAATATCCAGAAATTCAAACAGGATTCCGCCAAAATACAGATTGATTCCAATTATAGCACCCGTTTACAGCGTATTTTCTTTATCGACGAAGCGCATAGAGGTTATAACCCACAAGGAAGTTTCTTGGCAAACTTATTGGCAGCCGATAGCGATTCTATAAAGATTGCTTTAACAGGTACACCTTTGCTGAAAGAGGAAAGGGAATCCTGGCGTGTATTCGGTGATTATATTGACACGTATTATTATGACAAGTCAATAGCAGACGGCTATACACTGAAACTTATGAGAGAACCTGTCGAAACAATCTATAAAGAGAAAATAGAGAGTATTCTTGACAAACTGGCAGGTGGTATTGAAGTCAGGAAAAGTGATATTGACCGTAACAAGATCATTGAACATGAATCTTATCTTAATGCTTTAATAGACTATATTATAGCCGATTTCCGACGGTTCCGTATTGAACAAGCTGATGATACGGTGGGTGCGATGATTGTATGCAAGACAAATCCACAAGCCCGTGAAATGTATCGTTTGTGGCAAGAACGCTTTAATAAGGCATTGTATATAGAAGAGAAACATGATGAAAATCTGATGATGGCTGCTGAGCCTATGGTAGCCTATGGAAATCATACAAAACCGCTTAGGGCTTCTTTAATTTTGCATGATGAAGGAGATAAGGAAGAACGTAAGGCATACATTGATGAATACAAGAAGAAGCTATCAGTTGATATCTTGATTGTCAATCAGATGCTCCTGACCGGATTTGATGCTCCCCGTTTGAAGAAACTCTATTTGGGGCGTAGTCTTGACGGGCATGATTTGCTGCAGGCATTGACAAGGGTAAACAGGCCATACCATAAATTCAAGTATGGGTATGTCGTGGATTTTGTGAATATCAAGGAAAATTTCGATGCTACGAATGACCGCTATCTGCGTGAATTAAACCGTACTGCTGATATTGAGGAAACAGGCGAAAAAGAAACAGTAGGAGAAGCTCTCATTGTAGATAAGGAGCAGATTATAGAACAGATAAAGGAAATCCGCAACATTTTGTTCAATTATACTTGTGATAATCTTGAAGAATTCAGAAAGGAAATAGACGAGATTGAGAATAAAGAAAATCTATATACGCTCCGTTCTACTCTTGAAAATGCCAAAGCAATCATAAATCAAATAAGGGCATTTGGAGATGAAGAACTTAAAGAAAAAATTGACAGTCTTCCCAAAGGTAGTATTCCTACACTCATTACAGAGGTTTCGCACCGTATCGAACGAATGAATCTGCTGGAAAGTACCGAACATAAGGCGGATGTCTCAGGAATCATCAATGTTGCTCTTTCAGAACTGGAATTCGAGTTCAAAAAAGGAATTTCAGAGGAATTGCGTATTATTGTCAATGACATCCGCGAACGTTGCGAAAGAGTTCAGGCTGAATTTGAAGCTAACTTTGATAGAACGGAAGACAAGTATGTGATTTTAGCTGACGAGTTTCGGGAATATTTTAGGAAGAAAGGTTTTGTCCCTCAAAGTACTCAAGATGCAAAAGAAAGCATTGATTATATGGATGCGGTGATGAAGAAAATTCGTGAAATCAACCGTCGCAACAATATACTCAAAAAGAAATATCAGGGAGACGAGCGTTTTGTTCGTATTCACAAGCGGATAGAAGAGGAAAATGAAAAGCGTGAAAGGCCTATTATTTCTAAAGCCGAATACGAAATAGCAGAAAGTCTGTCAAAAATGAAACGTGAGATTGATAACCGGATTTACCTTGATATTAACATCATTGCGAATGAAAACAGTTTCAAGAGAGACACATTGGCTATGATAGGTCATCAACTCATAGATTTGGGAATAAATGCAAGTATCTCTGACCGCAAGTTTATCAACAATCTCATTGCAAATGAATATATAAACCAATACAATCAAGTTCACTTAAGATAATATGGATGCAAATACCCAGAATATATCAGAAGCTACAATAGCCCTTATCGACTCATTGAAATCGACCACTTCCCATTTCGGTCTTGCCAATAGTGGAGGTGAGTACAAGATTATTACGGAAATGTTCCTGTACAAGTATTTCAATGACAAATTCGGATATGAGGCAAAACGTGATAAAATCTATGGAGAAAGATTGAGCAAGGTAGACAAGTGGGATGCTGAATATGATAAATTTACGGAAGAAGAAGTCGAAGATTTGTTCAGCTATCTTCCAGCATCTGTTCCTTTGCTTAAACCTGAACATACATTAGCGCATTTGTACAATACCTCCGGAGCAGGAGATTTTTCTACAAGGCTGGATGCTACACTGATTGATATTGCCAATCTGAATGCAGATACTTTTTCTGTTGTAACTTCCGGGAAAAGCAGGGTCAATATATTTAGTGCGCTTACACAGTTTGTAACAGATCCGCAGAAAAGGGATGAATTTGCACGTTCATTGATGAGTTCCGTTGCGTCATTCAATTTTGAAAGTGTTTTTGCAGAAAAATATGACTTCTTCTCACGAATATTTGAGTATCTTATAAAAGATTACAATAACGCAGGAGGCGGAAAATATGCGGAATATTATACTCCAAGAGCAATTGCACAGGTAATGGCTCGTTTGTTGGTTGGTGATAATGCTGACTTGCGAGGTATAACCTGTTATGACCCATCAGCAGGAACAGGTACATTACTTATGGCATTGGCTCATCAGATAGGAGAAGACCGTTGTACGATCTTCAGTCAGGATATATCTGAAAAATCCAGTGAGATGCTTCGACTGAATCTCATTCTGAACAATCTTTCAGGAAGTCTTCCGAATGTTGTACAAGGTAATACACTTACAGAACCTTACCATAAGGAAGAAAACGGAACACTTCGAAAATTCGATTTCGTGGTTTCCAATCCGCCATTCAACCTGGATTTCTCGGATTTTAGAGACACGTTGGCTTCTGATACAGTACGTTTTTGGGCTGGTGTACCATCTATCCCGGCAAAGAAGAAAGAGTCAATGTCTATCTATCTATGCTTTATACAGCATCTTGTCAATTCGCTGAAAACGGCCGGAAAAGGGGCAATTGTTATTCCTACTGGATTCATTACAGCCAAAAGTGGAGTTGAAAGAAAGGTTTTGGAGAAAATTATTAAAAACCGCTGGGTGTATGGCTGCATCTCCATGCCAAGCAATGTGTTTGCAAATACAGGTACGAATGTTTCCGTCTTGTTCTTTGACAAAGCTGCTTCTGCCGAGAAAGTCATATTGATTGATGCAAGCAAGTTAGGAGAGGAATATAAGGAAGGGAAAAATAAAAAACGCAGATTGCTGAATGAAGACATTGATTTAATTGTCAATACATTCAAAAATAAAGAAGCCGTCGAGGATTTCTCGGTTGCTGTAAGCTACGATGAAATCATTGAGAAAAATTATTCGTTGTCTGCCGGGCAATATTTCGACATCAAGATAGATTATGTGGATATTACGGAAGAGGAGTTTAATTCCCGCATGGCAGAATATAAAAAGACATTGAGCGAACAGTTTGCTGAAAGCCATCGTCTGGAGGAAGAGATAATGAAGCAGTTGGACGCTTTAAGGTTTAATGCTAATATCGGGAACAATGAATAGCGAAATACAGTTTTTGTTATATAGTCTTCCAGATGAAGAGGGAAAGGTACAGGTAATCGTCAAAGACGAAACTATTTGGTGTACCCAAAAGGCTATGGCACAGCTTTTCGGAGTTGGGGTTCCTGCTATCAGTAAACATCTGAAGAATATTTTTCAGGAAGGAGAGCTGCAGAAAGAAGTGGTTGTTTCCAAAATGGAAATAACCACTCGACATGGCGCTATGGAAGGCAAGACGCAAACATCTTCTGTCGATTTCTATCACCTTGATGCAATTATTGCCGTAGGCTATCGGGTTAATTCACTCAGAGCTACAAAATTCCGGCAATGGGCAACCAAAATTCTGAACGAGTATATCCGGAAAGGCTTCGTACTTGATGATGAACGGTTGAAACAAGGGACTGCAGTGTTTGGCAAGGATTATTTCCGTGAATTGCTCGAAAGGGTACGTTCTATTCGTGCCAGCGAACGCCGTATCTGGCAACAGATTACTGATATATATGCGGAATGCAGTATTGATTATGACAAAAACGCTCTGACTACTCAAGAGTTTTATGCCATGGTACAAAATCGCTTCCATTATGCTATTACAGGACAGACTGCAGCAGAGATTATCTATTCGAAAGCCGATCATACAAAAGAACACATGGGACTGACTACGTGGAAAAATTCTCCTGATGGTCGGATTCTCAAATCGGATGTGTCTGTAGCCAAGAATTATCTGACTGAAAAAGAGATCCGGCAACTGGAAAGGACAGTAACATCATATTTTGATTATATTGAAAATCAGATTGAACGGCATAATACTTTCACGATGGAACAATTTGCTGCAAGTGTCAATAAGTTCCTTACATTTAATGATTATCAGATTCTTCCGGACAAAGGCCGTATCTCTGCATCACAGGCAAAAGCTAAGGCTGAAAGTGAATACGATATTTTCAATAAAACTCAAAGGATCGATTCTGACTTTGACAAACAAGTTAGAGGGATGTTAGGTAAGAAACAATAAGATGAAGTTATGGATTTGAAAAGATATAAGTTAGGAGAAATCGTAAAATTGCATACTATTACTATATCACCTAATTCTGGTACTATTTACAAATTGTATAGTCTACCTTCTTTTGATAACGGTATGCAATGTGAAATTGTGGATGGTAACTATATACAGAGTAATAAGTTTTCTGTGCCAAATAAATGTATATTATTTAATAAACTGAATGTCCGCTTTAAACGTGTATGGAGAATTAACAATGAGGACACAAACAAATTGTGTTCAACGGAGTTTTTACCACTTATTGTCGATGAGAATATTGTAGATTATCAGTATTTATATTATTTGCTGATTTCTGATGGGATTACGAATTATTTATGTGGTCAAAATACAAATACATCAGGAAGTCATAAGAGAATAGATCCGAATGACTTCCTAAATATAAATGTCTTTTTACCTTCAAAATCAGCACAAAAGCAAATTGGTAAGCTTCTTTCCTACATTGATAATAAAATCAACCTTAATCATGCGCTAAATCAGAATTTACCGATACTTGACCATTCATCAGAAGAGGTAGAAGTTCATTACGCTGCTTAATAAGGCTTTCGTTTTCCTTTTGAATCTCTAACTGTCTGTCATTGAGGGCTGATACCATTTCTTCCCATAAATCTAATACATTATCACTTGGCTTTAATATTGGGAACTTCAGTATATCCTCACGAGAAACCTCTTTGAAGGTTGTTCCTGTACCCAATTGTTCTATCTGTCTGATATGATGTTGTAGATAATAATATAGATAAACGGCAATGTTTCCCGATTTAGGGGCAAAGCTCTTAAAACCCTGGTTTGTACACAATTCGGTTTTTGAGATTGCCAATAAACCTATTGGTGCACGGCTTGACATCAATATTGTATTTGAAGGTAACAAATGAGTGCTGCAAGAATCATAGCCTACCTGTGAAATGTTTCGTTCTCCTTTATAGACAAACTTTTGCTTTTGGTCAGATAAATCCTTTGGAGTAATCCAAACTATGTCCCCTCCATAATTTAATTCATTAATAGTTGAGGGAGTTGCACCATTATAAATCTCAGCAACATCATCTATTTGCTTTGTTTCCCATGAAATAGGTATATCACGCTTCAGTTTCTTATTCCAAACCATTTCGCCACCACTAGATTTATACGGCCTTCCATTTTCATCAGGAAAATCAAACTGCACAAACCAGTAATCGTAAAGTTGCTTTGCCATCGCCTCTAAATTCTGATTTATAGAACGATTGATGGCAATTTTTTTATCTAAACATTGAAGAATAGACACAATGTTATCTTGGATGCTTAGACTAACATCTTCAATTGGTATAGTGGCAAATGCAACTTCCAGTTGAAGATTTTTTAATCCTGAAGTTTTACCTTCAAAATTAAAAAATACTCCAAGATTATAAATGAACTGAAAATAATAATATACATAGAGAGGATTCCAACCTTTTTTTAGCCTAAAAGCTGTACAAAAGTTAGAACATACAACAGGGCCAACATTATCCAATAATTCTTGTGATACAAAAGAAACACGCCCTGTAGATTGCGTTGGGCTACCGCCTGACTTCTCAATTATGATATCGCCTACTTGAAGGCATCTTTTTGAATATGATTGTTGACTAATATAACGTATGGGAATTGTAGAAAAATCATATTCAGATATAGGAACAATATCTGCCCCACGTACACAGGTTACTGCACAAGACGTTTCGTTGGAACAAGTTTCTTCGCCCCAATCGCCAGCTATAAATTGATCTATAATGTCTTTTATCTTCATTTACATCCTTTTGGGATGCGAAGTTACGCATTTTCAGGCAGAATCCAGTACTGTACTTCACCCTAAATACTTCTTATGGGCCAGCTTTACATTATTTTGATTAACAATGGCATAATGCAATGTGGTATCAATGCGTACATGACCGAGCAATCGCTGCACTTGTTCGATTGGCATACCTTTATCGATGGCCATTGTTGCAAGCGTACGACGAAATTTATGAGGATGGACCTTAGGCATAGAAAGGGATTGCCCAAGTTTCCGGATACGCACTTCTACACCACTGATAGTTAGGCGAGTGAATGGTGAATGTAGTGAAACAAATAAAGCAGGATTGCTATCTGTGCGTGCATCGAGGTATTGCTGCAAATGTAACTTCGTTCTGGCATTGAAATAAACGATGCGTTCTTTATTACCTTTTCCGAACACAATACATTGCCGTTCGTGGAAATCTATATCATCACGGTTCAGTTTTACAAGTTCTCCTACACGAATGCCTGTAGACGAAAGGATGTCTATAAGAGCAAGATCTCGTTTATTAGTACAACTATCACGCAGTTGTTCCAACTGTTCATCAGAAAGCACCTCCTTAACAAGTGAATCCGTTTTTACCTTGTGAATGCGTCTGACCGGACTTTTGGCAATATAATCTTCATCTTCTAACCATGCAAAGAAACTAGAAAAAATACGTCGCATATTGTCAATGGTTACTTTGCTTGATTGATGTTCTTCTTGATATTCAGAAAGATAGGAGCGAATATCTGTTGTGGTAATATGACAAATTGCAACAGATAGTACAACCAATAATCGTTCAATGGTATTACGGTAGTAGGCTAATGTTTTGTCCGAACATCCTTCTATCTTTTTTGCTGATATGAAAGAGTTTAGAAGATGTTCATTTTCTTGTGATTGTTTGCTAAGACAATCTGCTTTTTCAATAATTTCTACATTATGTAGTTCTGATGCAAGCACAGTTTTAAGCTGTGCCATTTGTCTGCTGTCTAAGTTACGCTGCATCTTCGCAACTATGGCCTGAATGATGTTCTCTTTCATAATTCTATAAGATAATGATAACATCATAATATAGAATATAATTCTAGAGAGACCAAAACTGCCCCTCTTGAATCTTTTTCATTAGTCTTCATTCCAATGCTTTTCGCATTCGGAACAGAATTTAGAACCTGCTTCTGTATAGAACTCATTTCCACAATATTCACAGATGATTTTGATCAATTTTCTTTGAATAATTTTATCGTTCATAATAAAATTAATTTAGTGATCTTATGGGAATATCCCACGTATATTTTTAAATAGTGTTTTTTGGGGGAAAAGGTTTAAAATAGTTGCTAAATCAGAATTTACCGACACCTGACCATTCATTAAAAGCGGTAGAAGTTCGTCGCGTTGCTTAGTGAGAGACTTTATTTCCTTATAATTTGTATCTATCTGCAAATACAATCTACAAGATATTTTTGCATACTCCTCTATCATAGAATCAGGAGGCACTACTAAATCTAGATTCTCTATATCTGATGTATTTATTGATGGGTAGGCACTTACGGCTGATTGTGCAATAGTAGATAAATTCTCTATTGTTGCAGCTTGAATAAGGAACTGATAAATGAAGTAACGATATGCACTCCAATTTGCAGTTATTACAGCAAATCCCGTGGAAACTACCATATTATAATCGGGATTCATAATAATGCCAAAATGCTTAAGATTTGGGCGCACTGTTGAGTAAACAATATCGCCTTCTTGCACTAATCGCCTTGCCCTACTCGGAATAATATCACTCGAAGGATTCAGAAATTGTAGTTCATCAATTATATTATTGGTGATATTTGACGTATCCAAATATAGGATTGAGTGATTGAAATAACCGCTACTCGTTCTTTTGTTGAAAGAGCAACGCTCGCCAAGTTTTAAGACATTCCATCCTTTAGGAATCTCTCTCTTTAGTTTTTTATTCCACACCATCTCACCGCCATTTGACTTATATGGTCTTCCATTCTCATCTGGAAAGTCAAATTGTACAAACCAATAATCATAGAGTTGTTTCGCCATCGCCTCTAAATTCTGATTTATCGGTATATAAAGAGAAAATGAGAGGAAACACCCCCTCATTTTCTTTAAACCTAATATCAGACATTCAACTCCTTTAACGGCAACCCATAATTATATTGTCTGAAAAATCCTCTGTGGATAA
>ENA-OPVL01000943-OPVL01000943.1-human-gut-metagenome-genome-assembly--contig:-NODE-943-length-18632-cov-4.139474_pt1 | contig 18632 bp, 18 predicted proteins | sample MGYA00241496_ERZ501984 | MGnify/ENA primary metagenome ERZ501984 (study PRJEB25962, sample SAMEA2042986) | human gut metagenome | biome: human gut; feature: human-associated habitat; material: faeces... | reverse complement strand
CAGCTTACATCGGCGGTATCTGTGCCGAAGGTGCTGCCCACTACACCCGCAAGCAGCTGGACCAGCTGACCGAATTTGTGAAACGTCCGCAGATCGGTGCCAAGGGACTGGTTTACGCCCGTGTGGAAGCTGACGGCAACGTGAAATCAAGCGTGGACAAGTTCTATTCACAGGAAGTATTGCAGCAGATGAAGGAAGCCTTCGGTGCCAAACCGGGTGACCTGATCCTGATTCTGAGCGGTGACGATGCGATGAAGACCCGCAAGCAGCTGTGTGAACTGCGTCTGGAAATGGGTAACCAGCTGGGACTGCGCGACAAGAACAAGTTTGCCTGTCTGTGGGTGGTTGACTTCCCGATGTTCGAATGGAGCGAAGAGGAAGGCCGTCTGATGGCTATGCACCATCCGTTTACTCATCCGAAAGATGAGGATATTCCTTTACTGGATACTGATCCGGCAGCTGTACGTGCAGATGCTTACGATATGGTGGTCAATGGTGTGGAAGTAGGTGGAGGATCTATCCGTATCCATGACTCACAGCTTCAGGCCAAGATGTTTGAGATTCTGGGCTTTACACCCGAGAAGGCTCAGGAGCAGTTCGGCTTCCTGATGAACGCCTTCAAGTTCGGTGCTCCTCCTCACGGAGGTCTGGCATACGGACTCGACCGCTGGGTATCTCTGTTCGCAGGACTGGATTCCATCCGCGACTGTATCGCATTCCCGAAGAACAATTCAGGACGCGACGTGATGCTGGATGCTCCGGGATTCCTCGACCAGAAACAATTAGATGAACTGAATTTGAGGATTGTAGATAAAGATTAATTTTTTATCGAAGTTTTTTTGAAAATTTTTCATAGGAAGGACATGGGATGTGATATTTCGTGTCCTTCATTTTATGAAAAAACGATTTGTGAAAATTTCTATCGTAAAAACCCCTATTGTGAAAACCCTGAAAACTTGGTGGATGAAAGAACGTGTACGAATTCTGCGCTTTACAATAATCGGAACGCTTAATGCGCTCATTGCGGCCTTTGTGGTCTGGCTGATGATGCACATCAGGAAGGAGGATTACATGCTGGCCAATGTGACGGCGTATGTGGTGTCGCAGATTCATAACTTTATCTGGTGCAAGTACTGGATTTTCCCGCTGGACAAGGAAGACAAGAAGAATACGGTGTGGCATCAGATGCTGTTCTTTGCGGGGGCTTTCGCGCTGGCTTACAGTGCGCAAGTTTGTGTTCCTGCTGGTGCTGGTGGAACTTCTGCGCTGCAATGAGTATCTGGCTCAGTTCCTGGGGCTCTTTATTTACGGGGCCGTGAATTTCTCCTGCAACAAATTTCTGACTTTCCGCTGAGAGCATGCGGACTTTCTGCGGGACTTTCACGGAATAGCCGCCTGTTATTTGTGGATTCTTGCTGAAGAAGATTTTTCCGGACAGATGGGGCAGCCTGTCTGTTTTTTGTTATCTTTGCAGAAAGAATGTTATGTTCCGGAATTGAAAAGTATATATGAAGATAAAAACCCTATCATTCCTATCATTTAAATGTTTTGAGGACACGGAGATCAGCTGTCTGAAAAAAGACGGAAAGTCTGTGTATCAGTGGACGGTGCTGCTGGGTAACAACAATACCGGTAAGACGAGTCTGCTAAAAGCGATTGCAGACCTGCGTGCGGTGCCATGGAACGGACACTCGTTGAAGCAATCGAAGGTTCTGATTACGGAAAAGGATGGCGGTGGCAAGCAGTTTGTTCCTGCTGGAATTCATCTTCTTCTGAATGATTCTGAAGATTCGGTTAATCTGGATGAAAAGATGCTGGTTGAGTGTACAACGACTTTGGAGAATACTTTTCGCTGGAAATATGGTACAAACTCCTGTGCTACATCTAAATATCCGGGACTGGAAGATTTCCGGATTTATGCTTACGGTGTTTCCCGTTATCCTTCGAAGACCAGTCTTTCGGAATCGCAGTGTGATGACTGTGCTTCCCTGTTTCATCCGGATCAGCGCCTGATCAATATCGAGGAGTGGCTCATGCAGCTGGATTATGCAGCCAAGAGCAATAACCGGCAGGCAGAAGAAAGACTGAACCGCATCCGGGAGTTGCTGTGCGGAAATCTGTTTCCGGAGATTCTGGACTTCCGCTTTGAGAGCAATGACAGACTACACAATTACACGCTGTTTCAAACGGAGGACGGCTGGTTCCGCTATACGGAACTGGGATACGGTTACCAGTCAATGCTGTCATGGGTCATTGATCTGTGCAAGCGGATGTTCGAACGTTATCCGGCTTCGGAGAATCCGTTACAGGAAGAAGCTATTGTGCTGGTAGACGAAATTGATCTGCATTTGCATCCGGCCTGGCAGCGGGATATCATTTCTTTCCTTTCGAAAGTATTTCCGAATGTACAGTTCATAGTGACTACTCACAGTCCGCTGGTGGTACAGTCCATGAACGAGGTGAATCTGTATGTTCTTCATCGGGAGGGCAACAAGGTGAAAGTGGACCGCTCGGAAGTAACCAATTTCAAAGGATGGACTGTGGAAGAGATTCTGCGGGATACCATGCGGATGAAGGAGGATATTCATACGGGTGAGTACCAGAAGTATATGAAGCTGTTTGACGAAGGATTGGACGAGAGTGACCGGGAAAAGCTGAAAGCTGCCTACGAAACCTTGTGCCGGATTCTGCATCCGGAAAATTCTGCGCGGCGGTTGTTGGAACTGCAATATAATCAATTGCTACATGATTAAGCTGGAACTTCCGGAAAAGCCGGCGGAACTGACTCCGGAAAAGGAGCGGGAACTGGTGGAAAAGTTCAAGGCTGACGGTTCTGCGGTCTGGAAGAAAAGTTATATTACGAAGCCGTTGCTGGCCATGACCAACAATAAGTGTGCTTATTCAGAGCAGGCCTTGAATCAGGAAAGCGCATACATGGAGGTGGATCACTTCAAGCACAAGAATCTGTATCAGGATGAAGTCGCTGGTGAACCGGATCAAATCGACTCTGTCAGAATGCGGACCGAAACATATTTATTCGGCAGTATTGTCTACTCATATCTTATATGAATCTCCTGTCGTGAGGAAACTGGAAGAACGTTTGCAGGCATTGGACCAATGGGATGAAGAACTGGAAGCGATCAGGCGGGAGCTGGAAAGCATTGCATTGCCGTCTCCGGATTGATTTTGCGGTATGAAAAATAAAATCCTCCTGTTTTCCTGCCTGGACTTGTCTGAGGCTGAAGACAGGAGGATTTTCATATAAAGTTGTTTCAGATGATTCAGATGGCAGTGAGTGCCTGCTCGTCGATGTAGTTCATCCGGTGGGTCAGGATGACATTGCGTGTCAGATCGTTGTTGTCGGTACGGAACACCAGGATACCTTTTCCTCCGAGCAGGAAGGAATAGAGGTAGGAGATGCCGATTCCGGCTTCGCTGAAACGGCGGACTGCATCGGCTGCCTGTCCCGGGGTATTGTCGAGGGTGATGGCAAAGACTTCGGACATGCTGACGGAAATGCCGGCCTGCTTCAGGGTGTCATACGCCCGCTGCGGTTCGGAACAGATGATGCGGTAGATTCCATATTCCACCGTATCGGAAATGGTGGAAGCGATGAGCTGGATGCCGGCTTCCTTGAAGAGTTCGAGCACCTGAAGCAAGGTTCCCGACTTGTTTTCCACGAAAACGGATAATTGATGAATGGTCATAAGTTTGTTTCTTGTTTTGAAAGTTCATTAAATCAATGTCTTGCGCAGGTCTTTTACGCGGACTGCCTTGCCTTCCTGCTTTGGCAGGCTGCCTTTGGGCACGAGTTTCACACGCGGAGTGATGAGGATTTCGTCCTTCAGCTGGCGGGTGATTTCCTTGGTCAGGCGCTGGAGGAAGCCGTAGTCGTCGGTAAACTCGTTGAGTTCCACCTCGACGGTCATTTCGTCGTTGGCTTCGAGGTTGGTCAGCGTGATGAGGTAATCGGTGCCCAGTTCGCGGAACTGCATGAGGATGTTTTCGATCTGGATCGGGAAGATGTTGACTCCCTTGAGGATCATCATATCGTCGCTTCGTCCCTTCATGCGGTCCAGACGTTTGTGGTGACGGCCGCAGGGGCATTCTCCGGGAAGGATGCGGGTCAGGTCGCGGGTGCGGTAGCGCAGCAGAGGCATGGCTTCGCGGTTGATGGTTGTCAGTACGAGTTCGCCCACTTCGCCGTCGGGCACCGGTTCGAGGGTCTGGGGATCGACGATCTCCACGATGTAATAGTCTTCCCAGATGTGGAGTCCGTTCTGTTCGGGGCACTCAAAAGCCACACCGGGACCGCACATTTCGGACATTCCGAAGGAGTTGTAGGCCTTGACGCCCAGCATCTGTTCGATGCGGCGGCGCTGTTCGTCGGAATGGGGTTCGGCTCCGATGATCAGGGTACGCAGGCGGGTATCCCGGCGGGGATCGATGCCCATTTCTTCCATCACTTCATACAGGCGTCCGGCATAGCTCGGAATGGCATGCAGGGCCGTTGTGCCGAAATCGGTGATGAACTTGATCTGCCGTTTGGTGTTTCCGGCAGCAGCAGGAACGGTGAGCATGCCCAGGCGTTCGGCACCGTACTGGAAGCCCAGACCGCCGGTGAACATGCCGTAGCCGGAAGAGTTCTGGAAGATGTCTCCCTTGCGCAGTCCGACCATATAGAGGCAGCGGGCTACGGCGTTGGCCCATTCGTCAAGGTCGTGCTGTGTGTGCAGGATGACGGTGGGAGTGCCGGTGGTACCGCTGGAAGAATGGAGGCGTACGACCTCTTCCAAAGGAACGGCAGAGAGTCCGAAGGGATAGTTGTCGCGCAGATCCTGCTTGGTGGTAAACGGGAGTTTCCGTACGTCGTCGAGGGTTCGGATATCTTCAGGCCGGAGTCCGCAGGCGGCGAACCGTTGTTTATAGAAGGGAATGCGCATACAGCGGGCAAGGGTCTGCTGCAGTCTTTCCATCTGCAGCTTCTCCAGTCGGGAGCGGGAGAGCGTCTCCAACTCGGGGTGTAAGTACAAATTGTCGTTTTTCATAAGTTTTCATTAGTATTTGCCCGCAAATATAGCAAGAAGTCGGAAATATCCGCAATTTTTCTTTTATAATTTCCGAATGTTGTACAATCTTTTCCTATTTGGCAGCGTTCTGTAAATTAAGACAGGGGAGAAGGCAAAGGGAGGGGCAATATTGCTAACGAACATGTCGAAATGTTACAGAAATGTAATATAATTTGTTTATTTGAAAGTTTTTTCTTGATGTTTATCAATAAATGGCACATTTCTGTGTTTTTATCTGTTAATTGCTTTTCTGTTTGATTTCCGGTGCTTACCTTTGCGAAGGTAAAAGAAAGTTTTTAAGGTAACAAGATTCTTATTTTAAGGTTTTTAATTCAGGTATTAATTAAATTTTTAAGGTAAAAGATGAAAAGAACAGGATTAACATTGGTAGCCGCATTGGCTTTTTCCGCATCTGTATTTGCGGGAGGAACTCAGGGAAATGAAACGAAGTCAGCTGCACGTTGGGACGCCAGCATCAATAAGGTGAAGCTGAGCCACTATTTGCAGTTGACTTCTGACCAGCACGAGGAAGTAGAGAACATCTGCGACTATTTCCAGGGCGAGATGAGCCGTGCCTTGCGTGCGAAGAAAAACAGCGATGAGAAAGTGCGCAACGCTGTTTACGGAAACCTGAAACTGATGAAGCAAACGCTGAACGAGAAGCAATATGCTGACTATGTGCGTCTGATGGCTGTTACTCTGCGGAATAAAGGCATTGATGTTGCACAGAAGTGATTTAGATTAGTTCTGCCGGACAATCCTGTCCGGCGGTGTTGTTTTTTGGCCCGTGCAAATGCATGGGCATTTTTGTTTTCATTTCTCCCGTGGCAATGAGAGATCCGCAAAATTATCCTATATTTGCAGGAAACATAAATGACTGTCATATGAAAACACTGAAAACTGGAAGAAAATGGGTTGCCTGCCTGCTGATGCTGGGCGGCGTCGGGGGAATGAATGCACAGAACGAATGGATCGAACCGCCTGTAATGGGGTGGAGTTCCTGGAATACATATCGGGTGAACATTGATGAAGCACTGATCCGGAAGCAGGCTGATGCCATGGTGGAACTGGGGCTGAAGGAGTCCGGATACCGCTATGTGAACATTGACGACGGATTTTTCGGCTACCGGGACGAGAAAGGACGGCTGCATACGCATCCGCAACGTTTTCCGAACGGACTGAAGGGCGTGGCTGCCTATATTCACTCACTCGGACTCCAGGCCGGAATCTATTCGGAGGCCGGGGCCAATACCTGCGGATCGATCTGGGATGCCGACAAGCATGGCATCGGGGTAGGGCTGTACGGCTTTGAACGCCAGGATGCAGACCTGTTTTTCAATGAATGGGGATTCGACTTTGTCAAGATAGACTATTGCGGGGCCGGCCAGCAGCTGGAACTGGACGAACAGGAGCGCTATACGGAGATCGTACGGGCGATCCGGGAAGTCTGTCCCCGGAATATCTCCCTGAATATCTGCCGCTGGGCTTATCCGGGGACCTGGGTGCGGAATCTGGCCCGTTCCTGGAGAATCAGTCCTGACATCGCTCCGAACTGGGCAGCCGTGAAACGCTGCATTGATATGAACCTGTATCTCTCGGCTTATGCGGGAGGCGGGCATTACAACGATATGGACATGCTGGAGATCGGACGCGGCCTGAAACCGGAAGAGGAAGAGACGCATTTCGGCATGTGGTGCATCATGAGTTCGCCGCTGCTGATCGGATGTGACCTGACCCGGATTCCGGAGGAGTCGCTGAAACTGCTCCGCAACGAGGAACTGATTGCCCTGAACCAGGATCCGCTGGGGCTGCAGGCATACATCGTGCAGCATGAAGGAGGCGGCTATGTGCTGGTGAAAGATATCGAACAGAAACGGGGCAAGGTGCGTGCCGTGGCCTTGTATAATCCCTCGGATTCGGTCTGCTCCTTCCGGGTGCCTCTGGAGATTCTGGAACTGGCCGGCAAGACACGGGTGCGTGATCTGGTGAAGCGGAAAGACGAAGGACGGGTGACGGGCAGTTTCCAGTATGACGTGCCGGCCCACGGAGTCAAAATCCTTCGCGTGGAAGGCGAGGAACGGCTGGAGCCGGTGCGCTACGAAGCAGAACAGGCTTATCTGCATCAGTTTGACAACCTGGCCAAGCGTCCGCGGGGAGTGGCATATCTGCCTTATGAGGGGGCTTCCGGAGGCATGCTTGTCACCAATCTGGGCGGTCACCGGGACAATTATGCCCGTTGGAACGAGGTGTTCAGCGAAGAGGGCGGCCGTTACAGGATGACCGTCTGTTATGTGCCGGCAGCCAAGCGGGAACGCGAAATCAATGACCGGAGACTGGAAGTGACGGTCAACGGAACCCGGGTAAGCCTGACGGAATTGGAAACGGACCGTTCGAAAGGAGTCTGCCGCGCGGAACTGACCGTTGACCTGCAAAAAGGATACAACACGGTGAGCATCGGAAGCCGTCTGACCTGGACACCGGATCTGGACTGCTTCGTGCTGGAAAAACTCTGACCGGTCCGTCTGTTATCCGCTTGTCTGCTATCCGTTCTTCTGTTTGAGAATCTCTTCGAGCCGGATCAGTTCGTCGCGGTACTGGGCCGCTTCGATGAAGTCCAGTTTCCTGGCTGCTTCCTGCATCAGCTTGCGGGTGCGGTCGACACTGCGTTTGAGCTGATCCTTCGACATGTATTCCACAATCGGGTCGGCAGCCATCATGAGGCCGTCCGGCATATCGGCATATTCCTTTGCCTTCTTTCCCTGTCCTGCCTTTGCCTCCTGGTTTTCCAGCAGGATGTTGGTGTGACTGCGCCTGATCTGGCGGGGAGTGATTCCGTTGGCTTCGTTGTAGGCCAGCTGCTTCTCTCGCCGGCGGTTGGTCTCGTCGATGGTCTGCCGCATGCTGTCCGTGATCTTGTCCGCATACATGATCACCTTTCCGTTGACATTCCGGGCAGCACGTCCGGCAGTCTGTGTCAGTGAGCGGTGGGAACGAAGGAAACCTTCCTTGTCTGCATCGAGAATGGCAACGAGAGAGACTTCAGGCAGGTCGAGTCCTTCACGCAGCAGGTTGACACCAACAAGTACATCGTAAACGCCCTCGCGCAAGTCACCCATAATCTTCACACGTTCCAAAGTGTCTACGTCGCTGTGGATATAATTACACTTCACGTTGTTGTTCAGCAGATATTCCGTCAGTTCTTCAGCCATTCGTTTGGTGAGGGTGGTGACGAGGGTACGCTCGTTCTTCTCGATGCGTACTTGGATTTCTTCCATCAGGTCGTCGATCTGGTTCAGGCTGGGGCGTACTTCGATGACCGGATCCAGCAGTCCGGTGGGGCGGATCACCTGTTCCACGACTACCCCTTCACTTTCCTGCAATTCATATTCGGCAGGAGTGGCACTGACATAGATGACCTGACGCGCCATTTCCCGGAACTCGTCGAAGGTCAGCGGCCGGTTGTCCATGGCAGCGGGGAGGCGGAAACCATATTCCACCAGGTTGGTCTTGCGGGCCCGGTCGCCTCCGTACATGGCCCGGATCTGCGGTACGCTGACATGGCTCTCGTCGATGACAATCAGGAAATCCTTCGGGAAGAAATCCAGCAGACAGTAGGGCCTTGTACCCGCTTCGCGTCCGTCGAAGTAGCGGGAATAGTTCTCGATGCCCGAGCAGTGTCCCAGTTCGCGGAGCATTTCCATATCGTAAGTGACCCGTTCCTTCAGGCGCTTTGCCTCGTAGAACTTGCCGATCTCCTCAAAATGCTGTACCTGCAGGGTCAGATCGTCCTCAATCTGATGGATCGCTCTCAGGGTGCTTTCCCTGGTCGTCATGAAAAGATTGGCCGGATAAATCTTGTATTCATCGAAGGTGGAGATACGGGCTCCCGTGTCCGGATCGACTTCCTCAATGCCGTCAATTTCGTCATCCCAGAACATGATGCGCAGGATGTGATCCGTATAAGCCAGGAAGATATCCACCGTATCTCCCTTGACCCGGAAATTCCCGCGGTTCAGTTCGGCATCGTTGCGGGTGTAGAGACTGTCCACCAGCTGGCGGAGCAGGACGTTGCGGTCCATGCGCTTGCCCCGTCTGACTTCGATCACATTATTATAAAAGTCGGCCGGATTTCCCATACCGTAGATGCACGATACGGACGAAACCACGATGACATCCTTCCGGCCTGAAAGCAGGGCAGAGGTGGCCGCCAGCCGGAGCTTGTCGATTTCTTCGTTGATGGCCAGGTCCTTTTCAATGTATGTATCCGTGGAAGGCAGGTATGCCTCCGGCTGGTAATAGTCGTAGTAGGAAACGTAATATTCCACCGCATTGTTGGGGAAGAACGCCTTGAACTCCCCGTAGAGCTGGGCGGCCAGCGTCTTGTTGTGGCTCAGGATCAGCGTCGGTTTGTTGACGTTGCGGATCACGTTGGCGATGGTAAAAGTCTTTCCGGAGCCTGTCACTCCCAGCAGTGTCTGGGCGGGCAGGCCGTTCAGTACTCCGTCAGTCAGTTGTGCGATAGCCTCCGGCTGGTCGCCGGTGGGCTGATAGTCGGATTTCAGTTCAAAGTTCATAATCAGTGAAATTGTGATCAAAAGTGAGTGTAAAGGTACGTATTTCTGCCGGAAAAGCCACGGAAGCGGACCTTTTTTGCCCCGGAGAAAGCGAAAATAATATTAAAATATCCGCGGGTATTGATTTATTCACTGGAAAAGAGTAATTTTGCACAACTATATTGATTGACATGAAAAAGTACATAGCAATGGCCCTCCTTTCCGCGGGAGTCTTAACTTCGTGCGGAGAGTACAACAAGGTGCTGAAAAGCACGGATTATGAATACAAATACGAAGCAGCAAAAGAGTATTTTGCCAAGGGGCAGAACACCAAGGCCGCTACACTTCTGGAAGAACTGGTCAATATCCTGAAAGGTATGATGAACGGGGAAGAAGCCCTGTATATGCAGGCTATGACCTATTTCAATCAGGGTGACTACGTGACGGCTTCGCATTATTTCAATACCTATTATACAACCTATCCGCGCGGAACCTATACGGAACTGGCCCGCTTCAACTGCGGACGCGCGCTGTATCTGGATACTCCCGAACCGCGTCTGGACCAGAGCAGTACTTACAAGGCTATTGAGGAACTGCAGATGTTCATCGAATATTTCCCGATGAGTTCACGGAAGGATCAGGCTCAGAGCATGATCTTCGAACTGCAGGACAAGCTCGTGGAGAAGGAGTATATGTCGGCCAAGCTGTATTATGATCTGGGCTCTTATACGGGTAACGCCGTGTACAGCAGTACCGGTAACAACTATCTGGCAGCCGTGATCACTGCCCAGAACATCCTGAAGGAATATCCTTATACCAAGATGCGTGAAGATCTTTCGATCCTGATCCTGCGTGCAAAGTATGGCATGGCCAGGGAAAGTGTGCTGGAAAAGAAGGAAGACCGTATGCGCGACACCATCGACGAATATTATGCTTTTATCAATGAATTCCCCGAAAGCAAGTACCGCAAGGAGGTGGAATCCATTTTCAAGGAAGCGAACAAGTATGTGAACCCGGATGAGGACACAACAACAACTGAAGAATAATTAATCACATTAAATGTATAATTAACAATAAGTTATGGATTACAAAAAAACAAATGCCCCTACTAACACCGTTACCCGTGACATGATGGAACTGTGCGAAGATACAGGCAATGTATACGAAACCGTAGCAATTATCGGCAAACGTGCCAACCAGATTGCTGTGGAAATGAAGAACGATCTTTCCAAGAAGCTGCAGGAATTTGCTTCATACAGCGACAACCTGGAAGAAGTCTTTGAAAACAGAGAACAGATTGAGATTTCCCGTTACTACGAAAAACTTCCGAAGCCGACTCTGATCGCTACTCAGGAATACATCGAAGGAAAGGTGTATTACAGAAATCCGGCCAAGGAAAAGGAAAGACTGCAATAAGCCGGAACTATGATACAGCGCATTCAGACCGTTTATCTGCTGGTTGTAGCCATTCTGGCAGTAGTAATGATCTCACTGCCGGTAGGAAGTTTCGTTACGCCGGATTATCACATGAGTGAACTGACCAATCTGGCGCTCGTGTCTGAAGAAGGAGTGTCAGACTATGCTCCGTGGGCCTTGTTTGCCTTGCAGACCGTTTCTGCCATCCTTGCTCTGGTGACGATCTTCCTCTACAAGAAGCGCATGCTTCAAATCCGTCTGACTCTGTTCAACATGCTGGTGCTGGTGGGCTATTATGTCACACTGGTCATTTTCGTGCTGAACCTGAAAGGAGATGCCTCTTTCGTTCCGTCATGGACTGTATGTCTGCCACTGATTTCGATCATTCTTTCGTGGCTGGCTATCCGTGCCATCGGCAAGGACGAAATGCTGGTAAAAGCATACGAGAGACTGAGATAAGCCGGAAGGGCTGGTCTGAGTCTTGCATATATTGAAAAAACACTTCGGCGTGCAACCCTGAATATCGAAGCATTTCAGGTTCCACGCCGAAGTGTTTTGTTTCTCCCCGTTCTAGATTTTCTTGTTCTTCCAGCTTCCTTTCCGCAGGTAAAGATAGCTGACGATACCGATGCAGGAAGCATACAGATGCTCAGCAGTCCAGCAGAAGGCAACGTCTGCTTTCAGTCCCTGAATGACGATGGTAATATAGACCAGATAAATCACCAGCGCACCCAGTTCAAGGATAAAGGCAGCCTGTGTATTTCCGGTGCCTGAAACGGACTGAAAATAGATGTTTCCCGGAATCATGACCAGGTATGAGGAACACAGTACCCAGAGGGTTGGAACACTGGCTTCCACCAGCTCCGGAATGTCTGTATAGATGCGGAGTACCGGATGGGGAAACAGGGCAATCAGCGCAATGACCGGCAATACGATGCAGGAGCACAGACGGATATGACGGCCGATAAGCGAACGGACCTGAGCGGTATCACCCCGTCCGATGGCATTGCTGACCAGGGCACTGCATGTCGATGCAAAAGCCATGATGGTCATGAACGGCAGACTGGAAACGCTGCGGATGATGTTTGATATGGCCAGAGGGCGTTCACCGAGATGTTCCACGAAAATGAAGAACAGGAACCAGGTAGACAGGGAAATGAAATTCTGTACCATGGTCCACAGGGAAACGTTCATGATCTGTGTAAGCGAACGGGTACGGAAAGCCGGAATCCGGTTAAGCCCGTATTTACGGTAGTCTATCCGACGCCAGGTATAGATCACGAAGAAGATTACAGATACCAGTTCGGCAAGGGAGGAACCGATGGCTGCTCCGGCAATACCCAGAGCGGGAAAACCGAATTTTCCGAAGATCAGGGTATAGTTGAATATCACATTGGCCAGTACCATCACGATGGAGTTCAGCGTCAGGGTACGGGTCTGGGTAGTTCCTACGAAGAATGCACGGAACATGGCGCCGATGAAAGAGAAGAAAAAGCCGTACACCCGCCAGTGGATATAGCTGGAGGCTGCTCCGGCAATCTTGTCGGAAGTGACGAGCAGTCCGAGTATCTCCTCAGAATAGACCTGGGAGACGGTAAAGATCACTGCACTCATCAGCAGGAGGAAATAAATTCCCTGATAGAAGATGCCTCCGATTGCTTTGTAGTTGCCTTCTCCGTTACGGCGGGCCATCAGAATCTGCGAACCGACCGTGAAGCCGAAACCGATCATGAAAATGGCCAGATAGTATACTCCGGCAATGGCTGAAGCACCCAGTTCCACTTCACCGACCCTTCCCAGAAAGGCGGTATCGGTGATTCCGATCATCTGTTCCATAATCAGACTGATCAGAATGGGGTAGGCCATCAGCCAGATACTGCGGTAAGAATAATCAACGGCTTTCTGTTCCATGGGCACCGGCAGTGAATATCGGGTTAGTTTTGGCACTGATCTCTTCGATATCCAGACGAACGATTTCTGTGCGCAGGAAATTCTTTTCGGCATATCCCATGCCTGCTATCTTATGGCCGGGACAATACCTGGCAATCAGCAGGGAAAGAGCTGACATGCGTTCTGCTTCATGCAGGGTGCGATAGGCTGAACAGCGCAGAACGACACTTTCGTATGCGGTTGTAAACTGATCAGGGCGCACTTCCGTATGTCCTACTACGCAGAAGGAGACCTTGTTGCAGGCGTCCATGCAGCGCAGTTTCCGTCCCACGGGGGCACAGTGTATATAAATGGAATTTCCGTGATCCCAAACATAATTGACTGGGATTCCGTAAGCTCCTTCTCCATTTTCATCCTGCATGGAGAGGATGCCGTATGTACCTTCCTTCAAAAGCTGGAAAGCTTTCTTTTCGTCCAATAGCCGGTCCTGCCGACGTAACTGTGAATTGTTGAATTGCATGACTGTCGGATTTTTTTTGGTTAGCGGACCAAAGGTATAAAAATTTTTGAAGACACGGAGACAGCCGGCTGACAATTCTACAGCCGGCAGAACAGAGATACAAAAAACGGAACGCTCATGTCGATCAGGATGCCGTGGAAAATGGCGACAGGCATCATGTCTTTGCCTGAATAGCGCGTGATCAACGGAAGAACCACGTCCATGGAGTTTACTCCCGCTGCTGAAATAGGTGCCAGTTTCCCGAAATATTTGCAAAGTAAGGGAGTGCCCAGAAGTGCCATCATTTCGCGGAAGATGTTTGCCAGCAGAGCAATGGTACCCAGTTCCGTTGCCAGTTGCAGTCCGATGGAGGGTTCCTTGAACTGTGTAATCAGGATGGACGAGAGCGAATAGTAGGCAAATCCGCTTCCTACCGCCATGCAGTCGAAGATGCTCCAACGTGAGAGCAGCAGGCTGGCCAGTGCGGAGAAGAGAAGTGTGCCACATACGGTTCCCAGCGGAATCAGCAGGTACTTCGGACGCAGGCTTCCCACGATGAACTTCAGGTCCTTGCTGGAACCGATGCTCAGTCCCACCTGCAGCATCAGCGCATAAAGCATGTATAAGGTGAGGTTACTGCCTTCCGGATTGAACGGAAGCCATCCCATTACTCCCAACAGACATCCTGCCGCAAAGAAGAGCAGGACAATGATACTGCCTTTCATTGTTCACCTCCTTTCCTGAAAAAGAATCTCAGTACCATCCAGGAAGCCAGGATGCTGCCGCATGTAGCCGAAAGAGCCAGTATGGCGGCCTGTCCTCCGAAGGTGGCCAGATTGTTGACGATTAGCTGATTGGAGCCTACTGAGGTTCCCAGAAGGAACAGCAGGAGGATGATGGTCAGTGAAATGCTTTTTTCTGTCTTTTGCAGCCAGGCAATATTTCTGAACAGGTATCCTAATGTGATACCCGTCAACATAAATCCGATAATGGTAAACATATAAAACGTAATTATGAGGTTGGATAAACTGATTTCTGATCTCGTATCAGGCCGCCGGACGCGGCAAAACCTCATTGGAACCCGCTGAACCAATGGATATGCACGATCCGGTGGCTGCCACAGGCAATTCTGTGCGGCAGACAGGAAGTCGGGATATGTATCATTCTTTCTTTCATTGGTTCTTGTAATTTGACGGTGCAAAGGTAAGTATGATTTGAATATTTTCCAAATCTTTATGCAAAATAATTATTCAGACGGTATTGCAGAAGGGGTTACACAGGTCTGCCTGCAAGGATTTCCGGAGGGCCGTCTGCCCATCTTACGGCTGCTTGAAACAGGCTGAATCCGGAGAGACCGGAACGAGAAAGCGGGAAGGGAAGCTGTTCACTTGCGAAACATTTACTATCTTTGCATACGGATCATGGAAACGACAATTTATATAAAGAATATGGTATGCCGCCGGTGTATAATGACCGTTACGGACATTTTCCGGAAAGAAAGCATTTTGCCGCTGAAAGTGGAACTGGGTATGGTCACACTTGCCGCTCCCTTGTCTCCTGAACAGTTCCAGCGCATTCGGGAACAGCTGGAGGCGGTCGGTTTTGAGGTGATCGACGACCGGCGGATGCGGATGGTGGAACAGATCCGTCTGGGAGTGATCGGGTATGTGCGCGATCCGGATTTGCAGGACCGGCAGAACCTGTCCGAATATTTGCAGGACAAGTGTCACCGCGAATATAGTTTTCTCAGCAAGCTGTTCACCGAGCTTCAGGGGATCAGTATTGAAAAATATTCCATTCAGCAGCGGATCGAACGGGTGAAAGAACTGCTCTTCTATGACGAACTGAGTGTCAGTGAGATTGCTGACCGGATGCATTATTCGAGCGTAGCCCATCTGAGTGCCCAGTTCAAGTCGCTGACGGGATTGTCGCCTACCCAGTTCAGGCGGATGAAGGAACACCGGCTGAAGCCGCTGGATGAAATCTGAAATTTCTATTGACAAACTCCAATTATGATAAAAGCATTATTTTTTGACATTGACGGGACACTGGTCAGCTTCCAGACCCATCAGATACCGGTTTCGGCCGTACGTGCCATTGAGCAGGCCAAGGAACGGGGAATCCAGGTATATATTTCTACAGGCAGGCCGTTTGCACTCATCAACAATCTGGGGGATATCCGGCATCTGATCGACGGATACATCACCGTCAACGGAGCCTATTGCTTTATGGACGGGCAGGTCATTTCCTGCAGCCCGATTCCCCGCAAGGATGTGCAGACCCTGATTCGTCTGGCTGACGAAATGAATTTCTCCTGCATGGTGGTGGGCGAGAAGGATCTGGCAATGTACAATGCCAATGAGAAGTCCGACTTTATCTTCCGGCAGATGCTGAATGTCCGGGATCTGAAAGAAGTGGATTCTCTGGATTTCCTTCAGGGACAGGAAGTGCTCCAGCTGACACCGGTCATCACTGAGGAAGAAGAGAAAATCGTTCTGCCCCAGTTGTCCCAATGCTGTTCGGGACGCTGGTATCCGGACTTTGCCGACATTACGGCCCGGGATACCGACAAGGGGAAGGGGCTTCGGGCTGTCATGGCCTGGAAGGGACTGAAACGTGAAGAAACCATGGCTTTCGGAGACGGAGGCAACGATATCCCCATCATCCGGGAAGCCGGAATCGGAGTGGCCATGGGCAATGCCAACGGGTCTCTGAAGGCTGTGGCCGATTATGTGACCTCGTCCGTTGAAGAAGACGGTATCAGCCAGGCACTGAAGCACTGGGTGCTGGATGCTGCTTCCATCTGAAATCCGTCACCGCAGGGAGGATTCTCCGTTTTTCTTCGGATATTCCGGAGATTTTTGTTAACTTTGTGCTTTCAATTTTCAAACTACGTATGAAATCGGATATAGAAATCGCACGCAGCATCGAGCTGGTAAAAATCAAACAAATTGCACGGGACTATGACATCCCCGTAGAAGAAATCTCTAATTACGGACGCTATATTGCCAAGGTGTCCGAGTCACTCATTGATGAAGAAAAGGTGAAACGCAGCAACCTGATCCTGGTGACTGCCATCACTCCGACCAAGGCCGGTATCGGTAAGACCACTGTTTCCATCGGTCTGGCACTGGGACTGAACAAGATCGGCAAGAAAGCCATCTGTGCTCTTCGTGAGCCTTCACTCGGCCCCTGTTTCGGCATGAAGGGTGGAGCTGCCGGAGGAGGATATGCACAGGTACTTCCGATGGAGAAGATCAACCTCCACTTTACGGGTGACTTCCACGCCATCACTTCGGCACACAACATGATCGCCGCTTTGCTGGATAATTATATGTATCAGAACCAGGACAACGGATTTGCCCTGAAGGAAGTGCTCTGGAACCGCGTACTTGACGTGAACGACCGTGGTCTGCGTTACATTGTAACCGGGCTGGGAGGCAAGACCAACGGAATTACCCGCGAATCAAGCTTCGACATCACTCCGGCTTCGGAAATCATGGCTATCCTGTGTCTGGCTGCTGATCTGGACGACCTGAAAAAGCGTTTCGGTGATATTCTGGTGGCATACAGCTACGCCGGCAAGCCGATCTACGCCCGCGACCTGCATGCAGAGGGCGCGATGACGGCGCTGATGAAGGATGCCATCAAGCCCAACATGGTCCAGACGCTCGAAGGCACTCCCGCGTTCATCCACGGCGGCCCGTTCGCAAACATCGCTCATGGCTGCAACTCCATCCAGGCCACTGAGACCGCGATGCGCCTGAGCGACTACACCGTCACGGAAGCCGGCTTCGCCGCCGACCTCGGCGCCGAGAAGTTCCTCGACATCAAGTGCCGCGCCGCGGGCTTCCACCCCGACGCTGTCGTCATCGTTGCGACCGTCCGCGCGCTCAAGTATCACGGCGGCGTGCCCAAGGCCGAGCTCAACAGTGAGAATCTTGAGGCGCTTGAAAAGGGCCTGCCGAACCTCCTCCAGCACGTCGACAACGTGAAGAACGTCTACGGTCTCCCCTGCGTCGTCGCCATCAACGCGTTCCCGACCGACACCAAGGCCGAGCTCGACCTCGTCGAGAGCAAGTGCCGCGAGCTGGGCGTCAACGTCCGCCTGAGCGAAGTGTGGGCCAAGGGCGGCGAAGGCGGCCTTGCGCTGGCTGAGGAAGTCGTGCGCCTGTGCGACGAGCCCAACCACTTCCAGTTCGTCTACGACGTCAACGACAGCATTGAGGACAAGCTCAATGCCATCGCTACCAAGGTCTATCATGCTGACGGCGTGGTCATCGCCGCTTCCGCCAAGAAGCAGCTTAAGCAGCTCACCGAGCTCGGCTTTGACAAGCTGCCCATCTGCATGGCCAAGACGCAGTTCTCCTTCTCCGATGACGCCAGCAAGCTCGGCGCGCCCCGCGGCTTCAAGATCACCGTCCGCGACCTCAAGGTCAACGCCGGTGCGGGCTTCCTGGTCGCCAAGACCGGCGACATCATGACGATGCCGGGCCTGCCCAAGGTCCCTGCGGCCGAGAACATCGACGTCGATGAAACCGGTAAAATTACGGGCCTGTTCTAACGAGTAAGCCCCTATGCCGACGCGGCATTGGGCTCTGGCGGCGCGCTTCGAGGTCAAGCTGCCGATCGCGTGCCGAAGTTGCGCGTCGCCTTGCTTTCGTCCGAACCGTGTTCGCCTAAGCCCATGCCGCTGATGTTTGTTCGGCCCGGGTTTTAATGGGTCAAAGGAACTGCGCCTTTGGCCCATTCTTCTTTATTTGGAACTCGTTTGAAAATGGGCCGCGGACGGTCTTTGGCCTATTGAGGATGCTTCTATGGTGAATACTGAATTTGTCGATGCGCTGGCTTCCGATGCCGCTGTGCCTGGCGGCGGCGGTGGCGCGGCCTATGCTGGCGCGCTTGCTGCGGCGCTCGGCGCCATGGTGGGAAATATTACGGCGGGAAAGCCAAAGTTCGCCGATGTCGCCGCCGACATGCGTGCATCGGTTGTTGTGCTTGATGCAGCGCGAGCTCGTTTGCTCGAACTCATCGATGAAGATGCCGAGGCGTTTTCCCGGCTCGCGGCCACATGGAAGCTTTCGCGTGCGACTGAGGAAGAAAGGGCCGCGCGCCATGCGGCCGAGCAAGCGGCGCTTGTGGGCGCGTGCGAGGTTCCGTTGCACATCATGCGCGTGTGCGCGGCCGTAATCGAGTCTGACGAAT
>ENA-OPVL01000941-OPVL01000941.1-human-gut-metagenome-genome-assembly--contig:-NODE-941-length-18652-cov-3.024090_pt1 | contig 18652 bp, 13 predicted proteins | sample MGYA00241496_ERZ501984 | MGnify/ENA primary metagenome ERZ501984 (study PRJEB25962, sample SAMEA2042986) | human gut metagenome | biome: human gut; feature: human-associated habitat; material: faeces... | reverse complement strand
CATCCGGTGGATGCAGGCTGTGCAATTGCATCGCTGATTCGTTCAAACTCATCGCAGCCCTATATTATCGCTCACACTCTCGATCAGGATGTCAAATGCAGAAGCGGCCATCTGCATCTACGCAAACAGCCGCTTCATGATTCATTTTGTACTGGTCACTGCAGTACCTTATTCATCAGCTCTTGATAGCTGTCCACATGGTCGTATGTCACAAGACCATCTGACAATTTTGCGAAAAGCTTCTTGGCGCAGTCGATCTTGGACTTCTCGATTGGGCGCAAGTTCAGGCTTTCCATCGTGCCTTTGGTTTCTGCTACAAAATAGATGTGTTTCACCTTGCCCTCATGGAACACGATTGCCCAGTCCGGGGAGTAGTGTCCAACCGGGGTCGGAATATAGAAGCCTTTCGGCAGTTTTGCATAGATAAAGACTTCCTCTGCACCATCCAGATTTTCCGCAAACTTCCGTTCCACGCTCTTTTCCGCTGTGCCATCGGTGAAAACGTAATCCTGAATCGCCTTTTGTGCCTTGTAAGCCTTATCCATCGTCAGAGCGTGTTTCTCTGCCGTAAAGATGCTGCTGTCGTAGCTGCCCTCAATGGTATCATAGGTGATATGCTCCACGATCATGGTAGCTTTCTGCTCCTTGACCAGCCGGATCACCTTTGCGATAAATTCTTCTGGGTTGTTCTGGTACATCGCAAAGGTTGTCGGCTTGATGCCCTGCAAAATCCGTGCAACGGTATGCCGGGTCAGCGTTGTGCCCTCTGCAATTTTGCCGATCAGGTCATACGCAACCTGACCTGCGTAGTCATGTTCTAATTTTTTTGTTCTGCTCTTGGCATCGCTGAAGCTGCTGCCTTCTCGCACCATATCGGCACTCAGGACATCTTTCTGCCCGGCATAGGTAACGGTATATTGCAGGCGACTGACGTACAGTTCCCTGTCGATGTATTCGATTGCTTTCCGGATCAGTTCCTCAGAATCAAAATCCACCGTATAGGCGTATTTGTGGTTGATCGTCTGCCAGAGCTTCTGGAACTCTGCCTTTTCAAACCGGTCGTTCAGCGGATTTTCCAGCACTTTCGGCTTGTTGCCATCCTCAAACATAGACTTGAGCATACTGTCATCATAAATTGCCTGCACAAGCGTGTGCACGCCCTCTTCAATGGGCTTCAGCGTTTCCGGCACCGGTGCAAGTGTTCCGGTCTGCACATCGTCCCGGTAGTCCTGCGTGACATTATCCTGCTCATCCACATAGTTATTGCGGACAAGATACTGATAAATTGCCCGTGCCTGACGATCATCCACCTTGACAATTTTGCCATCCAACCTGATGGTCTTGCCGGTGAAATATGCAATGTCTGCCTTGCGGGGGCGATCATACAGCACTGCTTCGGTCTGCTTTTGCAGTCCGTCTACAAATCCTGCATAGCTCTCGCTGGCAATAACGGTCAGGACGTTGATATCCTGCACCTTATCTCCCAGCACTTCCGCATCCATGCGGTTTCCGTCCTTATTCACGCACAGACGCAGACCACGGCCTACTTCCTGCCGCTTCTGCGTGGTGCTGTCGCTGTGCTTCAGGGTGCAGATTTGGAACACATTCGGGTTATCCCAGCCTTCCCGCAGGGCAGAGTGGGAGAAGATGAACCGGGTCGGCTCTTCAAAGGACAGCAGACGTTCCTTATTTTTCAGGATCAGGTCATAGGCAGAAATGTCATCCGACATATCTGAGCCACGCTTGACCGAACTGTTGACGCTGTGACCTTTCTTGTCGATGCTAAAATAGCCCTTGTGGACATCATGCACATCGGTTGAATCCAGATAGGCTGTATAAGCAGGGTCGAACAGGGTGCGATGCTCATTCAGAACCGAAAGATACTCCTGTTCAAAAATCTTGCCGTACTCGCCCAGCAGCTCGTTTCCGTCTTCATCGTACTGGCGGTATTTTGCCACTTCGTCGATGAAGAACAGCGAAAGTGTCTTGATGCCCAGTTTGAAAAGTTCCTGCTCTTTTTCAAAGTGCGAAAGGATTGTTTTATGAATCTGTACCCGGCGCATATCGTTTTCGGAAACGTCGCCGGTAACATCACCTTTGCGGATGGTGTCTCCGTTCGTAAAGGTCACAACGCCCGTGATCGGGTCGATTTCCGACACCACGAAGCCCTTGTACTGCTCCATTTTCTCGGAGATATAATAAAGATTATCGCCCACATCCAACGTATGGAACTCTCGCTTCGTACCGTTCTGGTGGCTGACTTCCAGCTCCACTTTTGCCCGCGGCGGATTTTTCGGGGAGATGATGATGCTTTCCAGATACAGATACTTGTCCGTACCACGCAGATTTTTGACCTCAAAGCCTTTGACTTCGATTTTCTTGACCAGCCGCTTATTGTAAGCGTCCAGCGCATCCAGAACGTAAATCAGATTATGCTGCTTGGCGTGGGTAGCAGAGTAATTCAGTGTGAAAAGTGGATTGAACTTTTTCAGGGCTTTCTGAGTGGCAGAGTCCTCTTTGCCCATCTTCTGCGGTTCGTCCAGAATCAGGATCGGGCGGTTGGCGGCAATCACATCAATCGGGCGGCGGGAGCCGAACTCATCCCGCTTGGTGTAGATAATTCTCGCAGCGGCATCACCCTTGCGGCCTTCCACGTTCTTGTCCTCGTTCATGGAGGCGGCAAACGCCTGCGTGTTGATGATCATGACATTGATGCCGGAATTGCTGGAAAAGGAATCCAACTGATTCAGGTTGCTGCTGTTGTAGATAAAGAACCGTGCCTTTTTGCCGTAGCACTCCATAAAGTGATCGGCAGTGATCTCAAAGGACTTCTTTACGCCTTCACGGATGGCGATACTCGGCACAACAACGATAAATTTGCTCCAACCATACCGCTTGTTCAGCTCGAACATGGTCTTGATGTAAACATAGGTCTTGCCTGTGCCGGTTTCCATCTCAATATCCAGAGAACACCTGCCCAGCGGTGCCACCAACTTGTCCGACTGATGGATGTTTGCTTCTGCTTGCAACGCGCGGATGTTCTGAAGCAGCTCCTGGTCGGTTAGTTGGAGTGCTTCGTTCTTAAAACCGGAATCGTTGATCAAATCCAGCAACTCCACCTGTGTTGCATCGTCCCCACTGGAAACAAGGCTCAACTGCTGCGGCTGTGCAGACAGACTTCCCATATCCCGCAGGTAAGACACACCTGCATTATAGGGCTGACCCTGAAAGACCCGTGCCACCGCATCCACAGCATCCGTCTGGTACTGCTGAATCTTAAAACTAAACTTCATCTTTGTGGTTTACCTCCTGCTCCAGCATCAGGAACCGGTCAAAATCGCTCTCATACAGGCGATCCTGAATGACACGATACTTTTCGTATTCGGTTTCTGCATGGAGTTTGGCCTGTTCTGCGCTGATTTTACCGGGGCCTGTCAGCAGTTCATTGCCGTTGAACTCCAGAAAACCGTCCAGCCGCTTTGCCCAGTCCTCCATGCTCATGGGGATCTTGCGCTCGGCCTGCAACTCGGCATAATCCAGATAGAGCGACACGATGCGTTCCAGATAATTCATTTCCTCTTTGCTCAGGTAGTTTTTGGCCACCGTCACATCCGCTTTCAGGATTTTCCCATCCGGCGCATTTTCCCATGTGGTAAGCCCCATGTGCTCCTTGTTGGCATCGGCACGCTCCACAATCAGTTCTGCCGCCGTGTGGCGATGCACAGCATAGTGCATCTTATTCTGAACCGTCTGGAAGAACAGGCGGGTCGTCTTGGCGTCCTTGTCGTAATCAAACGCTGTTGCGTATAAATCCGTCACTTTCTGATAGAACTTGCGCTCCGACAGGCGAATTTCCCGAATCTGCTGCAACTGCCGCTCGAAATATTCATCCGTAAACATGTGACCTTTTTTCAGGCGGTCAACATCCATTGTCCAGCCCTGAATCGTATGGTCTTTCACGATCTGACCCGCCCATTTGCGGAACTGCACAGCACGCTGATTATTCACCTTAAAGCCGACTGCAATAATCATTTGAAGATTGTAATGATCCTGCTTGCGGCTGATCTGCCGGTCACCTTCGGTTTGAACTGTCAAGTATTTCTTGACAGTTGCCTCCGGAGCGAGTTCCCCATCCGCATAAATGCGTTTGATGTGCTGTGAGATCGTCTGTTTGGACACATCATATAAGGTTGCCATCATCTTTTGCGTCAGCCAGATGTTTTCATCCTCATAGCGCATTTCATAGCTGGTATCACTGTCTCCGGTAGAAGCCACGAAGGTCAAATATTCTGCCGCAGAGCTGTGAATTGCCTGTTCTTTATTCTTTTTTTCGGGCATTGTAGTCTGCCTTTCTTATCGTATTTTGATGCTCGACTGTTTAACGATATCCGGAGACATATTTTTAGATTTCAAGAGTTCCTGAAGTCCAATCTTGGTAAGTTCAGATGTAACAAACGGGCTGATCGTAATTTCTTCTATAACATCCGCAACGGGGAATTTTTTCAGTTCAAGCTGTGGGCGAATTGTATTTCCGACCAGCGTAAACTCTTTGGTGGCTTTTTCGCCCAAGTACTGATCTTCAAATGGAATGCCAAAGCGATATTCATGCTCAAAAGAAAAGTCCGGAGATTTAATGCTCAAGCAATATTGCAGGACATCATCATAAATCATTGGTTCGTTATGGTGTTCCAGCCAACTCTTTACAACTGCATCCATACTTTGCCCGGCATTATAGTTGACAGAGCCCTTTATTAAATTTGTAAAACCGTTTTTTAAATTATCACCACGGAGTGAATATAAAAACTCGTTCAATTTTTGACTATTAAATTTTATAGAGCAACCATCTTTGGCATACATCCGCCACATAGCAAGGTCGTCGTAGTTTTGCGACAGGGAAAGAATATAGTAATTCAAGTCGCACATATTCCATTGCAGATACGGCAGATCTTCGCCAATCCCTTTGAGCCGTTCAACTTTTCCTTGCTCAATGTTTTCGATTGCAGTCAAAAGCTTTTGCACAAACTCATTTTCAGCCATGGGTTGAAGGAGTGCTTTCAACCAGTGTGTCGCATAAGAAAGCTCCTGCGTATCATTCAAAAATCGATAGTCTGTCAAACGAATTGTTTCATTCTGCAAAATAGCGAAAAGTGACGCCAGTGATGTATAGTGATAAAGGTCAATGTCCTCGTATTGAATTTTTGCTGTCATCTCACAACACCTTCCTTACCGTTTCCGGGCTATACGTTTCAAAAATCTGGTCAAAGTTTGTTGCAACGCTGTCGTTTGCCATGGAGCTGTCACGGAACACGGCATAGTAGGGCTTCATCTGGGCAATGGCCTTGACAGTCTCCTCCGTCACATCATGGTCGAAGCAGGCCAGCAAGAAGCCGTCTGCCACGTTGAACACCTTTTTGCCCGCAATCTCTTTCACCTCAATGGGGCTGGACAGCAGCACACCCAGATCCAGCATCACCTGGAACAGCAAATCTTCCGGGGTTCGGTCAGATTTTACGTTATCCACCAGCGAGAACATATCCTGCTGGCTGATTTCTTCCGGCGTGTAGTACACAGGCTTCATGTTGCTTTCGTCCAGACGCAGGCAGCGGAAGCCGATGTCCAAATCAGCCGGAGCCGTCAAACCGGCATCCTCTTTGATTTTCCGGCCCGCACGGCGGATACGCTCCTTGCCGATTTCGCAGATGTTCTTGTAGCCTGCCTTGTAGGCTTCGCTCTTCTCGTCCGTCTTTTCCGGCAGCTGCACCATGATAAACTTGCGGTGTCCGCCGTCCTCAGCGTTTAGTTTCATTACAGCATGGGCAGTAGTGGCAGAACCGGAGAAAAAGTCAAGAATAATAGAATCATCCTTCGTGTTCGCAATCTTAAGCAATACATTTAAAAGACGAACTGGCTTTGGACCATCGAAAACCCCACATCCATTAAACAAAGCTTTTGTTTCTTGTTTTGCTTCTTGATTATTTCCGACACTATCCTGAAAAAGGATTGTATTCGGACGCAGCCCCTGTTGAACTTCGGACAAGAACGTTTTCTTCCGAGGAGTTCCATCACCGTTAGAACCAAACCAAATTCTACCATCTGCTTTCCATTTTTCAAATGTGTCCTTACTGCAGCTCCAATATCTGCCGCTTGGAGGAAGAACCTTTCGCCCGCTTGGCGTTTGAATCTCATAAAGCAGGGAGTCCGAACCAGATTTAGCAGACAAAATCACAGAAGTCCAAACTCCGCGAGGGTCATTGTCAGGATTAGCATATCCATTTGGGATTTCATCGTCACGGGGCAGCAACCCAATTCGCCAGCCATTTTCATTTTGCATAATATTGGATTTACAATAGCACAGAATATGGTCATGCATTGTAGAGAAATATGTTGCATCATTTGAACGAGAAAACTTTTTTGCCAAATCAGATCTGCAACAAAATTGGATTCTCCAAATATATCATTGCAAACTTTCAACAAATTGGCAGCTTCTCCATCATCAATGCTAATGAAGATAACACCATCCTCTGCCAGCAAATCCTTTGCTAGTTTCAACCGAGGATAAATCATATTGAGCCAATCTGTATGAAAGCGGCCATTGCTTTCGGTGTTTGTCACCATGCGGTTGCCTTCTTCATCGTACTGGCCGCTGTTTCCCATGTAATCCTCGGTGCGTTGTGCAAAGTCATCCTCATAGACAAAGTCATTGCCCGTATTGTATGGAGGATCAATGTAGATCATCTTGACCTTGCCCAGATAGGTTTCCTGCAAGAGCTTCAGCACTTCCAGATTGTCGCCCTCGATGTAGAGGTTCTCGCTGTCAAAGCCGCCGGGTGTGCCATCCTTGCCCACGCTATCAGCTACAACCGGGCGCAGCGTTGCCGTAATGGGCGCATTGGCCGCCAACATTGCCTTTTTCTTGTCCGGCCATGTAAACTGGTAACGCTCTTCCCGACCCTCCACGATGGAACCGGAAAGCTCCTGCCGCAGAACGTCAAAGTCAATGGCATGCTCTACTTTGCCATTGCGTTTTACCTCGGTAATGGCGTTGGGGAACAGCTTGCCGATCAGCTCAATGTTGCGCTGTACACCGTCAAGGCTGTGCATTTTTAAGTTTTCCATTTCAACGTTCTCCTTTATTCATATTTTGAGAATGGAGACAACATACTGACCAATCTTAACAAATATGTCTTTGTTTCCGCCTTAAACTCGCAATTTCCAACGAAACCATGATAGTCGTCACGAGCAGTATAGCTTTTAACAAAGATTGCTTCATACACTGCGGTGACCTTTTCTTTTAGCGTTACAACTTTTTTATCCTTTTTTTCATTTTCAGGCGCATTATCATATACCTCATCCCGTGTGAGAAAATCCCTAAAGTGTCCACTGTAACTTGAATCTATCCACTCGCAAAGTTCAATCATCTTCTCTGGATTTTGACCTGAAATCAACTGAGTGTATGCGTTCATGTCACTTATTTCCAATGCAATCAGAAGTGGAACCAAATATATCTCACAGATACGTGCTGTCAATTGCTCTGGGTCGCTGAAACTAAATCTGTCACTATGTGTCAGCTCATATTCAGCAATTTTCATTGCTTTCAGGAATCTTGAAATCTCTCGGAGCGAAAAATGGAACTTCTCAATGATTTTTTTACATACAAAATCCACTGTGTAGTAATCACTTTGAAAGTCAATACTTTGGTAATATCTTTGAAGATTTGCCGGAGGAAGTGCTATCCTTAGGTCAAAAAACCTGTCAAGATATCTGCACGAATCAAAATGACTGCCATAGTAACTTGAAATTGTGTGCTGAAGTTCCTGCACGTTCACTGCAAATACAAACGTAATACGTTCATTGTCAAAATAGTGCTTAATTTTTTCCAAAACACGAACCGCATAGTCCGGCTTGCATCTATCAAGTTCGTCTATAATAACAATCAAGCGATTTGCTCTTTCATCAAGCAGGTGGTCTAAAAATTCCGCAATCGTACTGTGAACACTCTTGCTTTTCCGTAAATCGTCAAGAACACTATCAGATTTCATTGATTCTAACACTGCTGTTGTACTTTTTCCAGTAATACAATCTGCCAGAGCCGCTACCTTTTCAAAAATCTTATTATCTTTCGGAAAAGGCGTTTCCTCATCTACCTGTTGAAGAATGGAATATACCAGAGACAAGATAGGGTCTCCATCATTATCATTTTCCCACGCATCGTAATAAACACAAAGCTGCGCTTGAAATTCGGGTTCTCTGCCGCTGTGGTAGTTTTTCCAGACAGTTTTGACTTCTTCGCTGTATTCACTCTTAGATTCTATTGGCGAGCAGGATTCTAAAATCATTTTTACCTGCTTGACAAAAAAGGTCTTACCGCTTCCCCATGCACCATCAAGAGCAATCGAGCAGGAATCCTCCAAAGAGTTCAGTATATCCACAAACGCATGGATATCCGTATTTCTTCCAATCTGGTCGTTTTTGTATGTAGAAAGTAGGTTTTCTTTTGTTGGTTTCAGTTCAAATGATTTCATAACGTCTCCGTTTTCTTTTGTAGAGCTTTCATTTGTTGTACCAGTTCAAATTTCTTCTTCGGCTGCTTTTCCTTACGGATTTTGGCTTCCAGTGCTGCGATCTGCTTTTCCAGCTGCTCTCGTTGCTTCTGCTGCTCCACACTGTCTTTCAGAGACGCACTTTCTCCTGTGCCAAGCACATCACCTGCGATCTGACGGACAAAATTCTCGTACACAGCATCCAGCGTAAGTCCATCCAGATGCACCGGCAGGTCGTCCTCGTCCAGCCAGTCCGTAGAATAATAGCGATCAACCTTAAAGGCTGTCTTGCCCGCCGCAGCCTCCTTGTAGCCGATGACAGCACGATACTTGCCCTCGTATTCCAGCAAAAAGAGGATGTGATACGGAATTTCCCGGTCGATTTGGCGCAAGACACTCTCATCCAGCTTCGGAGCAGACAGCCGTACCTCGAACACCTCGATCTCCGTCACCTGCTCCCCAGCCGCCAGATTCAGGGTGGTAGTCGCAATCTTATTGCGCCAGTAGATGATTTTGATCTGCTCGACAAAGGCTTTCTTCATAGCCGGAGTAACGGCGATGTTCTCATAGAACTTCTGCTTCGGGATACGCTTGTTAAATTCAGTAGACTTTGGCAAAGTAAACATATGTAAGTCTTTTTGATGCTTTGCATCGTAATAAATAACGAAGATTAGAACAATTGCTTCTTTTGAAGCCATTTGGTCTCTTGGGGTGTTATTACAAGAATATCAACATCTCCTCCAACAGTTTCAACAACATTTTTAAAGCGCATAGTTTGAATTGTTGTTTCAACTGCATATCTAGCAAAATCCACAGCATCTTGTAGTGTGAAATAGTTCCACAAGATGTTTTCAAATGGCAAAGCTGAATAACTACCATCTTCATTTTTTATGGCAACATCCTGTATAAGACGAACAAGGGTTGTTATCTCACCATCCCATGTTGCTCCTTGAGAATCAGTGTTCACTAAAGTACTGGATTTGTTTTTAATATCTACTTTATATATTTTTTGCTTTTGGGTTTGATTTTCATATCCAGCGACAATAAAATGAGTGTCGGGAATCTCAGGCAAAGAGCTAAAATAGTCAATAAATGTTTTAGGAACACTTTCAACGGTGCTATCTTTTGTAATTTGATTTCGAATAACATCTTGGATAAAGCCCGTTATCGGCTTTCCCATCAATGATGCATCACCACAAGTAGAGATACCAACACCATTAGGACATATAAAGGTTTTATCTGTAGAATTATTAGTGTGAATTCCAATTTTTTGAATTAGAATTCCATTTTCGACTTGAGTATTATTATAGGTGGTTCGTCTATCGCTTGCTAAAACAATTCCTTCATTTACATATACAGCAATTAAAAATGACGTAATGGACTCCTTTGTTGAATATAAATCACTTTACTACGAGAAAACAAATCAGTTCAAAATCATCCAGCCCAGAAACTTGTCCCATAAGCGCAGAGGTTCCGCCAGCCGAGAACAGGCTGTCGATATCGCTTTCTTCTTTGACATCAATGATCGAGTCAATGGCTTCACTCAGCAATTCGGACATTTCTGCCATGTCCTTTCCATCATCTGTTTCCCGATTGAAGCGTTCGTACACCTCCTTAATTGGCTCAGACTTTCCACGGCACAACAGCCGGATATCGTCCAACATCTTTTTGGGGTTCAGGTAGTCGCAGATGATCTGCCCATCCATGCCGATGTAAACCATGTAGAACGGATGGATGCGGTTCCGATTGTCCACATTGACGCTGTTATTGATGTTTTTCAGCACGAAGATCACGCCCTCCGGCAATTCATCCGTAGCTGGAACCACCGCATGAAGTCCACGGGGCTTCTTGTCCAGATCGCCGTTGTGCTTGATGTAATCCAGCAGGTCGAGCCGGAACTCGTTCAGTCCCAGATCCATGATGGAGATGCCGTCCGACATATCCTCGATGTCAACGACCTCTTCCTGCAAGCGTTTCAGCTGTGCCTTGCGATACTCCAAATCACCCTTTTCTTCGGGGTTGATAAGGTCATCATCTCCGGTAGAGGTCATAACTGTGATTTTCATGCGGGTCTCCACACGGGATTTCAGGTTGATGTAATCGTCCAGCGTCAGATCAGGCCAGAAATTCACAAGCTGGATGTACTGGTTTCTGCTGCCGATACGGTCGATTCGTCCAAAACGCTGGATGATGCGTACCGGGTTCCAGTGAATGTCATAGTTGATCAGATAATCGCAGTCCTGCAAGTTCTGACCTTCAGAAATGCAGTCTGTCGCAATCAGCACATCAATTTCCGTGGCACTACCGGGCATCAGAACATCCCGGTCTTTGGAAATGGGAGAGAAGCAGGTCAGCACGTTGTTGAGTGTTGCCTTGAAGCCTTTGATCGTGGTACGTCCGTCAATCGAGCCGGTAATTACAGCGGTATTCAGCCCATATTTCTGCTTTACAAACGCACTCACATTGTCAAAGAGGTACTCTGCCGTATCCGAAAATGCAGAGAAAATCAGCACTTTTCTGTTGCCGGCATTGATCGGGTGCTCAATTTTTTCAGACAGCAGCTGGAACAGTTCTTGCAGCTTTGTGTCATGCTGCGGCGTGATATCTGCCACCATAAAGGTCAACAGCTCCAGAATTTCTGCATCTTTCCGAAGCTCCGTACGCCAGCTCTTCCAGTCCATATCCGCAAGGTCGATTTTGACTTTTTTGCCGACGGTGAAAAAGTCAGTGTTTTCATCGTCCATGTCAAAATCGTCTCCGGCCATGTCGTATATATCCAGATCAGCGTGGCCGGAGCGTTCAAACTGGTCAATGGACTGAATCGTACCATCAATCAGTTTCTTGATGCGCATCAGGGTCAGCTGGAACGAATGTACAGAGCTTTCCAGCCGTTTCAGCAGGTTGATACTCATCAACCGACAAATTCCCTGCTCACGGCCTCTCTGGGTCAGATTCTCTCCCTTATTGTGCGTCAGCTCCTGATATTTCTGGATCTTACTTGCGAAGATGTAGTTGGAGGGCATATAGACGCACAAGCTCAGCTGAATCAGCTGCTCGTAAATCTCATTGTAGTTGATAGCATTATTCAGGTCTGTCAGGCATGGACGGACGGAAATCGGCTTCAACCGCTCCGGGAACTTTCCGATAGCGTTGGTGTTGTAGTACTTCTCGATATGCTTCCGAGAACGTGCAATGGTAACACTGTCCAGCAGCTCGAAGAAGTCGAAATCCAACGTCCGCAGCAGCGCATCCGTGGTTCTCTCTTCTGGTTTCAGCTTGCTCCATGCGTTAAAGGCTTTCTGCGCCTGCTTGAAGATGTCCTCAATGCTCTTTGAGGTGTTCAGCTTTTCATCCAGATACTCGGAGCTTCCCTCATAGGCAAGGGCCAGCTGATTTTTCAAATCCACAAAGCGGTTGTTGACCGGCGTTGCCGAAAGCATCAGCACCTTGGTCTTAACTCCGGCACGGATCACCTTGTCCATCAGCCGCTGGTAACGGTTGTCCTGCGTCTTGCTGTGCGTACCGATGCCGTTGCGAAAGTTGTGCGATTCATCAATGACGACCAGATCGTAGTTGCCCCAGTTCAGGCGATCCAGATCGAGGCCATTCGATTTTCCGCTGCTTCTGGACAGGTCTGTGTGGAACAGGACATCATAATTCAGCCGATCCGATGCAATCGGGTTGTTCACATAGTTGTCCTTATAGGTATTCCAGTTTTCCGCCAGCTTTTTGGGACACAGCACCAGAACCGACTTGTTTCGATTCTCATAATACTTTACGACTGCCAGTGCGGTAAAGGTCTTGCCAAGGCCAACACTGTCCGCAAGGATGCAGCCGTTGTACTTTTCCAGCTTATTGATGATGGCAAGCACCGCATCCTTCTGGAAGTCGTACAGCAGGCTCCAGATTTTGCTCTGCTTAAAGCCGGTTGCCTCATTCGGCAGTTCATCTTCTGAGATGTCGTCCAAAAACTCGCTGAACACATGATACAGCGTCATAAAGTAGATGAACTCCGGGGAATTTTCTGCATAAGCCGTGCTGATATTTTCCAGAACCACATCTGTGACATCCTGCATTTTGTCCCGGTCGTTCCAAAGAGAATCGAACAACTTCATGTACTGCTGTGCGAACGGAGCCTCCATACAGTTGACCATGTTGTAGCTGTTATTTCCGCGTTCACAGCCAATATCGACCGTTGTAAAGCCGCCAATCGGCATATAAGCGGTCTGTGCTGCGCCGGAATCCACAGTCATAAAGCCAGCCATATTTTCACCGGTGGTGTTCGATTTGAACGTAGCCTTCCTTCTGATCCAGTCTGCACACTCCTTTGCGATGGCTCTCTGGGTCATCTCATTGCGCAGTTTGATTTCAAACTCTGTACCGTAAAGGCTCGTTTCACGAGAAATGCGGGGAATGTAGAACTCCCGCTTCTGCTTTTCAGCCTTTTCTTTCACAAACGTGGGGGATGTAAAAATAAATTCAAACTCGTCTATGGTTTCCAGCTGCTTCTTTAGCTCTTTGTAGGCATACATCGAAAAGCAGGCTGCCGCAATAGACACCCTGCTGCCTTTTTTGATCTCGACCCGTAAATCATCTCGAACGGTATTGGTGATGTTATCCAGAATTTTCATATCATCCACCGGCTTTATGCTTATCCGTATTTTTTATAGCCTTGACTATGAAAGCACTCTCACAAAACTCTATTTCTATTATACCACCCACTTTTTCCCCTGTAAACGAAAAAGCTGACGGTGTGTAGCGTGCAGCATCCATCAGCTTTTCGTGACACAAAAATCGGCACCCGCTTTTCAGCGAGTGCCGATTTCTGTTACCCTATAGTGCGCTTTGATTTTTGGCGTAAGTGGCGTAAGTTTGGCGTAAATCCGCTTTTGCGCGCTCCAAAAATCAAGGATTCATGCGGTTTTTAGGCAGTTATTAGTACATGCCGCCCATATCACCGGCAGGTGCAGCAGGGGCCGGGGGTTCCGGCAGATCTGCCACCAGGCTCTCGGTGGTGAGCACCATCTCAGCAACGGATGCTGCGTTCTCCAGTGCGGAGCGGGTGACCTTGGTCGGGTCGACGATACCGGCGGCGATCATGTCATCCACATAGACCTCGTTCTGCGCGTCGAAGCCATAGTTGGGCTTGTTGGCAGAAATGATCTTGTCGATGATGACGCTGCCCTCCAGGCCGGCGTTCTTTGCGATCTGGCGCAGAGGAGCCTCCAGAGCCTTCAGCACGATCTTGGCACCGGTGCGCTCGTCGCCTTCCAGGCTGTCGCACAGCTCACGCACAGCGGGGATGGCGTTGATGGGAGCGGTACCGCCGCCGGCCACGACGCCTTCCTGCACAGCGGCCTTGGTTGCATTCAGGGCATCCTCGATGCGCAGCTTCTTGTCCTTCATCTCAACTTCGGTAGCAGCACCGACCTTGATGACAGCCACACCGCCGGCCAGCTTGGCCAGACGCTCCTGCAGCTTCTCACGGTCGTAATCGGAGTCGGTGTTCTCGATCTCAGCGCGGATCTGGGCCACGCGAGCGTCGATGTCTTCCTTGGAGCCAGCGCCCTGAACGATGGTGGTCTCGTCCTTGGAGACGATGACCTTCTTGGCGTGGCCGAGCACGGAGGTGTCGACGGACTCGAGCTTCAGGCCCAGTTCGTCGGAGACAACCTGAGCACCGGTCAGGATGGCCATATCCTGCAGCATGGCTTTGCGACGGTCGCCAAAGCCCGGGGCCTTGACGGCGCAGGACTTGAAGGTGCCACGGATGTTGTTCAGGATCAAGGTCGGCAGTGCTTCGCCGTCGACGTCCTCAGCGATGATCAGCAGCGGCTTGCCGGTCTTCATGACCAGCTCGGCCACGTGCACGATGTCCTGCTGGGATGAGACCTTGCCGGAGGTCAGCAGAATGTACGGATCTTCGAGCACTGCGGTCTGGTCGTCAGCGTTGGTGACGAAGTACGGGGCGATGTAGCCCTTGTCAAAACGCATGCCCTCGGTGAAGTCGAGGTCCAGGCCGAAGCGGTTGTTGTCTTCAACGGTCACAACGCCGTCCTGGCCGACCTTGTCCAGAGCCTCAGCGATCTTCTCGCCGACCTCAGGGTCAGCGGCGGAGATGGTGGCGGTAGCAGCGATCTGGTCCTTGGTCTCGACGTCCTTGGCGGCAGCGACGAGTTCCTTGACGATGACCTCGGTGGCCTTCTCGATGCCGCGACGCAGGGCGATCGGGTTGGAGCCGGCGACCACGTTCTTCAGACCCTCGTGAACCAGGGACTGAGCAAGCACGGTTGCAGTGGTGGTGCCGTCACCGGCGACGTCGTCGGTCTTCTTGGCGACTTCCTTGACCAGCTCGGCGCCGATGCGCTCGTACGGGTCTTCAAGGTCGATTTCCTTGGCGATGGACACGCCATCGTTGGTGATGGTCGGAGCGCCGTAGGTCTTGTCGAGCACGACGTTGCGGCCCTTCGGGCCCAGAGTGACCTTGACGGTGTTGGCGAGCTTGTCAAGGCCCTCCAGCATGCCCTGACGGGCTTCCTCATCATAAGAGATGATCTTTGCCATGGTTGCGTATTCCTCCAAATGGCTAGGTATACCGGTTATCACTCGCAAGCGTCGAGTCGTGACGACCAGCCGTCAGCTGCCGATTATCACTCTCGACCTCCGAGTGCTAACCCAGACATTAGCACTCGCGCCCGCCGAGTGCCAACACCATCGGCGGCGATTGCGCTTTGGGCATGAAAAAGCCCCAACCGTCGAAACGGTCAGGGCCTTCAATGCACATCCTTGCGTGCGTGTTGCTCACTCGGAGCGGGCTTCACCCGAAGACAGCTTGACAACATCCTTTGCCTGCGTGCCTTTGCCGGACGAAGCGGGCGTATACTCCACGCGATCGCCTTCGTACAGCATTTTGAACTTATTGGTGCTGCCGTCGTCCTTGATTTCCGCGTAGTGCACGAAAACGTCCTCGCCGCCGCCGTCCGGCTGGATAAACCCGAACCCCTTCTTGGCAAGGAAGAACTTCACGGTACCTTGTGCCATATCTGGTCTTTCCTTTGTTCCCTTGGGCGTCGCGACACAAAACCTATAGGGAACGTAGAAAGAACCGCATCGCGCTCCCCCTACCTCGCGACTAGATGACGATTGTACAGTGACGAGGGAACAATCTCAACCGCAGTGGCACATTTTCGGTACGAATTATTCCATAGGCGTGAGAACGCTCACAGTTTTCGATGTATTTCTCGCCGATATCAGGGGCGCATCAACAACGCTAGTTGAGCAACACCACCGTAATGGGAACGGCGAGTCCTTGCACCTGCTCCACAGCCGAAATGCCAAGCGTGGTCGCCACATCCTCAGCGGTGGCCTTATCGGTCTCATTCTGATACCACACCACGGAAGAAGCCGGCAATGTGCCGCTCGGATTGGTCGCCTCGACACTGGTGTAACCGGCGGTCTGCAGCACATCGGCCTGCTGACCCGCATATCCTTGGATTCCTGTGGCGTTGACCACACGCACCTGCGTGGCCTTATTCACAGTCGCGATGGCTTCGGACTGCTGAGACTGCTGATCGGAGTTTTGATTCTCATTCGAGGATGTCGTGTCACTGTCGGTATCGGACTTTGCCGAATCCGAAGTCGAGTCCTTGGACGAATCGGTCGAAGTGGACGAGGAATCATCCTTGGTGCTGTTCTTGGTCTCAGCCTTGCTGGACGAATCGGACTTGGACGTGGTCGCCGTCTGGGACGATCCTCCCACTACATTCTTGTATTCTCCGGAAATCCATGCCCAGGCCCCGACACCGCACAGCGCGGCCACCAGAATAACGACGATGAACGGGCAGAGGCGGGCCATTACCGAACGAGCGCCACGGTGAACTCCCACCGGTCCCTTCGGAGGATTGTCGAAGGAATCCGGTTCATAGGATTCGTAGGTCATCGTGTCGCGTGCCATAATCGCCCTTTCTTCCTATCAAAACTACCCATGAGTGTAATCGGCAAACAACTCATCAGTCCACCACACCACGCCCCATGCACCGGATATGCACGTTTGACTACAGTGGTGAGTCATGATCAAACCATTGAGCGAACTGGTAGAGCCAGGGTGGGCCCATGCCTTGGCCGACGTGGAGCCCACCATCCACCATATGGGCGATTTTCTTCGTGCGGAAAACGCCGCCGGGCGCCCGTGGCTGCCGGCAAGCCACAATATTCTGCGCGCGTTCACCATCCCGTTCGATTCCATCAAGGTGCTGATTGTCGGCCAGGACCCCTACCCGACCCCGGGTCACCCGGTGGGTTTGAGCTTCTGCGTGGCGCCAAATGTTCACCCGCTGCCGAAAAGCCTGATCAATATTTATAAGGAATTGGTTGACGACCTTGGGGTGCCCATGCCCACCAACGGCGATCTGACACCGTGGACGGAACGTGGGGTGATGTTGCTCAACAGATGTCTGACTGTCGGCGTCGGACGGCCAAATTCACATCAGGGCAAAGGCTGGGAGGAAGTCACCGAGGCCGCGATTCGTGCGTTGAACGCGCGCACGGACGCCGACGGCAAGCCCAAGCCGTTGGTGGCGATTCTCTGGGGGCGTAATGCGCAAAGCCTCGAGCCATTGCTGACCAATGCCTTCATTATCAAATCGCCTCATCCGAGTCCGCTGTCCGCTTCCCGCGGATTCTTCGGCTCCAAACCATTCTCCAGAGCCAATCAAGCCCTAGTCACCATGGGTGCCGACCCGGTGGATTGGACTCTTTAGGCAGGCCAACAGTCATTGTGAGTAGTTACAGTGGGGGGCATGACTTTGTTCCCCACGCAACCGAACATACCTTCGCCGACCACCGCCGCACGACCGGTCACCGTTCCCGCGCCCGGCGTGTCGGCTCCGCTGGGTGCCGATGACGCCAAACGCGCACGTATCCTGGCCGACGCCATTCGGGCGAGGTTCGCCCAGACACTGGTGGGTCAGGATAATCTACGCGAATCGCTTATCGTGACCTTGGTGGCCGGCGGGCATATTCTTATCGAATCCGTGCCGGGCTTGGCCAAGACCACGGCCGCCCAGACGCTCGCCACCTGCGTATCCGGCTCGTTCAAGCGCGTGCAGTGCACTCCTGATCTCATGCCATCTGATCTGGTGGGCACGCAGGTCTTCGATTTTGCGTCGCAGAAGTTCACCACGCAGATCGGTCCGATTCACGCCAATTTCGTACTGCTGGACGAGATCAACCGTTCGAATGCCAAAACCCAGTCCGCCATGCTTGAGGCCATGGCCGAGGGTGCCACGACCATCGGCGGGCAGCGTATCGCCTTGCCCAAGCCGTTCATGGTGATCGCCACTCAGAACCCCATCGAAGAGGAGGGCACATTCAATCTGCCTGAGGCGCAGATGGATCGCTTCATGATGAAGGCGATCATGACCTACCCCAGCGCTGACGAGGAACAGCGCATGCTGGGGCTGCTGATCAACCGTGGATCGGACGCCATCGACCCGACGAAGCTCCCCCGCGACGTCATCTCGATTCAGGATGTCGACTGGCTGCGCGAAACCGCGCGCCGGGTGCATGTCTCCGATGCGATCATGCAATATGCGGTTGCGCTCTCCGAGACCTCTCGTGGCGGCGGCCCGAAGCCCATCCAAGGCCTGTCCTCCCTGGTGCGCCTGGGTGCCTCGCCACGCGCCTCGATTGCATTGGTGCGCATTGCACAGGCTTCGGCATTGATGGCCGGCAGGGATTATGTGATTCCGGAGGATGTGAGGGGCTTCGCGCACGAAGTGTTCCGTCACCGCATCCTGCTCACGTTCGAGGCGCTCGCCGATGGCGTGACCAGCGATCAGATTGTCGACCAGATTGTTCAGGTGGTGCCCGTTCCATGATCGGCACCAATCATGATGCCAATCGGTCGGATCCGATCCGACGCAAGATCGAGATGCTCGGCACGTCGCTGAGCCTGCCCACCGTGCGCCGTGCCATGGGCATCCTTGAGGGGGAGCATGCTTCCGCACGACGTGGAGGCAATGACGATCTGCTGGACATTCGTGCCTATGAGGTGGGCGATGAGGCGCGACAGATCGATTGGAAGATCAGCGCGCGCAATGGCAGGGCAATGA
>ENA-OPVL01000925-OPVL01000925.1-human-gut-metagenome-genome-assembly--contig:-NODE-925-length-18793-cov-3.809318_pt1 | contig 18793 bp, 12 predicted proteins | sample MGYA00241496_ERZ501984 | MGnify/ENA primary metagenome ERZ501984 (study PRJEB25962, sample SAMEA2042986) | human gut metagenome | biome: human gut; feature: human-associated habitat; material: faeces... | reverse complement strand
ATGTTTGCGGCAGGCCGTGCTTTTGAACAGGTAAGAAACTCTGTAGGATATCCGCACCTGAACGTAAAGATCGGTGCCACACACGCCGGCGTAGGCGGTGTTGATCAGTACTTCGTTGGGCTGGATTTCAGGAGTGGGCAGGTCCTGGATTTCGAATTCCTTGACGCCGGTGAGCACAAGAGCCTTCATGATGGGTCCTTTCTACGGTGAAAGCGCGCCACTGCGATGAGCAAGGTTGGGCCGGGTGACCGGGTGGCTGGGTAACCAGGTGACCGGCCGGCAGGCCTATCTGCATGGCGATTGGTCGCGTATTGGTTTCGTTCATCTCGCTGTCTTTGCGAGGTGTTGATGAACAGCATAACTTCTTTATCTCAGTTTTGCAAATTATTTTTATAAAACTACTTTCATTCGGCGTGTTGCCTTGGAAATCAAGGGCTTCCACCAAAAGTGACAACACGTCTACAATGGAGGTATGAAAAACCCACCGTTGCATCGTTACGCCACTCGCCCAGGGCTGTACTTCACTGACGACGGTGGTGCTGACGTCGTTGTTCGTTCCGAAACCGCCGATCAGGTTTGGTTGTGCGTGCTGGAGCCCATTGATGAGCCCAGCGCTTTCTTCCAAGACGCCATCCGTCTGTTCGAGGACCCGAATATCTCCTTTATCCAGCAGATTCATGAGTTCCCGGTGTGCACGCGCATCATCGAACATTTGTATCTGCGCGAGACCCTGTTTCGCATGACCGGGCCGAACTACGGCCTGTGGTACGTGCACCTGCCCAAAGCATGGGACGGCATGCGCTATGGCTACCGCGTGGACGGCGCATGGGACCCGAAACATGGCGTGCGCTTCAATCCATACAAATTCCTGCTTGACCCGTATGGCAAGGGCATCGACGGCTCCATGGAGCTCACCCCCGCCGCCTTCTCCTATGAATGCGATGTCGTGGACCGCAAGGTAATCGGCTCGGCATACGGTGCCATGAGCACCGTAGACTCGCTCGGCCATATGCCGGTGTCCGTGGCCATCGACGATCGCGATACCCATAAGCATGAGGGCGACCCGCAGCACCCGCATGTGCCGTGGCGCAAAACCGTCATCTATGAGATGCACGTCAAAGGCTTCACCGCCAACGCACCGTGGCTGCCCGAATCATTGCGCGGCACGTACGCCGGACTCGCACACCCCACCACGCTCGCCTATCTGCAGGGTCTAGGCATCACATCCATCGAACTGCTGCCGATTATGGCCAAGCAGGACGAGCTCTTCCTGCAAGAACACGGCCGCAAGAACTACTGGGGCTACTCCACCCTCAGCTACTTCGCCCCCGAACCCTCCTACGCCACTAAAGCCGCCCAGGAGAAGGGCGCGGCCGCCGTGCGCCAAGAAGTCATAGACATGGTGCGCGCACTGCACGAGGCCGGCTTCGAAGTCATCATGGACGTGGTCTACAACCACACATGCGAAGGCGGCGTCGAAGGCCCGACGGTCTGCTGGCGCGGCCTCGACGACCTGGCCTACTATCGCCATCAAAAATCCAATACCGGTCGACTCGAAGACACCACCGGCTGCGGCAATACGCTGGACTTCACCAACACGCATGTGGTCACCTTTGCCATCGACTCATTACGATACTGGGCCAAGCGTATCGGCATAGACGGTTTCCGCTTCGACCTTGGCGTCACGCTGGCCCGCCTGGAAGGCGAATTCACCCATCATCACCCGTTCCTCTACGCCCTGCGTTCCGATCTGCTGCTGGGCAACCTGAAGCTCATTATGGAGCCGTGGGATCTGGGCAACCTCGGCTGGCGCACCGGCCAATTCTCCGTGCCGTTCGCCGAATGGAATGACCGCTTCCGCGACACGGCCCGCACCTTCTGGCTTGAGGATGTGGACGGCGGCTCCGATTTCGGGCGTATCAGTTTGCAGGAGATGTCCACGCGACTCTGCGGCTCGGCCGATCTGTTCGCCACCGAACCAGGGCGTGGCGCTCCGGCCTCCATCAATTTCGTGTCCTGCCACGACGGTTTCACGCTGACGGACCTCACCAGATACCGCTCCAAGCACAATGAAGCCAACGGCGAAAACAATAATGATGGCTCGTCGGTGAACCATTCCGCCAATTTCGGCGTCGAAGGCGTCACCGATGATCCAGACGTCATTGCGGCACGCGAACAGGCGGCCATGAACATGATCGGCATGCTGCTGCTCTCGCTGGGTACGCCGATGATGCTCGCCGGCGACGAATTCCGCAACACGCAGGACGGCAACAACAACGCCTACTGCCAAGACAACGACATCACGTGGCTGAAGTGGGATTGGATGTATTCCACCAACAAGACGCGCGAAATGCGCCGCTTGGAAACCGTGTCTCGACTGGTGGCGCTGCGTAAATCACTGGACCTATATCACCACGAGGATTTCTTCACCCGACTGACCCAGATCGGCCTACTCAAGCCCTCAAGCCGCGTGCAGTGGTTCCTGCCCGACGGTACCACGCCGATGGAGCGTGACTGGTTCGATCTGGGCGTACGTAGCTTCACCATGCGATTGCTGTCCAACAGTGAGGTGGACGTGTGCATTGTGGTCAACGGCACCGCTGACGACCGCACATTCCGCCTGCCGCCAGACACCCACTGGACGCCTAAATGGTGCTCGGCCGAAATCAACGGCCGTCGAGCCGGGCATGGCACTCAGGTCGAGGAATGCGATTTGAACGGTGACACCACCGTCTGGACGCAGCATGTACCGGACGCCAGCGAGACAGTACTCAAGATGGTCGAAGAAGTGGCCATGCAGCGTACGGAATCCTCGACTGAGAATGAAGCGGATACCATCAAATTCGCGATGCCAGTAACAGATCACGCCGCAAACGGCACCTCGTCCGCGCCTCGGGATGAGGTATCAGCTGATATGCCCGATGCCCCTGTGGATGATACACCGGACACTCCCGTCGACGACAATGTCTGGACCATGCCGGCGCTGAGCATCACGCTGATGAAGCAGGTGTGAGTCACACTCAAGACAGCGCGACACAAACACAAAGGCTCTCCGCGGAATTCCGCGGAGAGCCTTTGTATGCTCGGTACAGGACAAGCGAAATTAACGCTTGGAGAACTGCGGGGCGCGACGTGCCTTGTGCAGACCAGCCTTCTTGCGCTCCACGACGCGAGCGTCGCGGGTCAGGAAGCCAGCCTTCTTCAGGGCGGCGCGGTTGGCATCACGATCGATGGCGTTCAGAGCGCGGGCAACGCCGAGGCGGATGGCGCCGGCCTGGCCGGTGGTGCCGCCGCCGTCAACGAGGACGATAGCGTCGAACTTGCCTTCGAGCTTGAGCAGAACGATCGGGGAGTTGACCTCACGCTGCAGCAGCTTGGAGGGGAAGTACTCCTCCAGAGTGCGGCCGTTGATGGTCCACTTGCCGTCACCCGGAACCAGACGGACACGGGCGACAGCCTCCTTGCGGCGACCGGTGCCGTAGCCCGGCTCAATCGCGGAGGTGCCGGTGCCAGCGCCAGCGTTGGTCTCGGTGGTGTAGTTGGTGAGCTCCTCTTCGGTCTCGACAACCTGGGAGTCGTTGGTGTTTTCAGCCATGATTCTTATCTCCTCTCAGGTTTCACTTGGCCTGCTGCGAGACCTGGGCGATCTCGAAGACCTGGGGCTTCTGCGGGGTGTGCGGGTGCTCGGCGCCACGGAAGATACGCAGGCGGTCGAGCTGCACCTTGGCCAGACGATTCTTCGGCAGCATGCCCTTGACAGCGTTCTTGATGATGCGCTCGGGGTTCTTCTCGAGCAGCTCGGCGTAGGAGTCACGACGCAGACCACCAGGACGGCCGGAGTGCGAGTAGAGTTCCTTGCCCATCTTGTTGCCAGTCAGAGCAATCTTGTCGGCATTGATGATGATCACGTGGTTGCCGGAATCGGCGTGCGGAGCGTAGGTCGGCTTGTTCTTGCCGCGCAGCAGGATTGCAGCCTGGGTGGCGAGACGGCCGAGCACCACGTCGGTGGCGTCGATGACGTACCAGTCATGAGTCAGATCAGCTGGCTTCGGAGTGAAAGTTTTCACTGGATTACCTTTTCTATATTGTGTTCCGGGTCTCAGCTGCTTGGTGTGGCTTGGTCAGGGCCGCATCCAAGAGGCGTCGAACCTCATTATCCGTGGGCTCCCTGAAAGTCCTCGATGGCGAGTGGGATAGCGCTTTGAAGGACCCCTTAGGGAAACACAACAATCCACTAGTATATCGCCGGGCTTGACATAGGGCAACTGGGGACACTCCATTGGGTTTATGGCTTCTCTTCCCCTATTTATGGTTTCTCTCCCACCCACTTCGGCTAACCGACTCACCTACGGTGAGGCAATTCCCTGCCTTCTCTCAGCTATCGCTTCTTTCAGGCCTCGTCTACGGACAGCCCACTGGACCGTCCGCTTAACGACTCGGCTCGTCAGAGGGAGGTAAAGCGGGTCAGGAATTGAAGATTTGGGCGAAGCGTTGGGCACCGGGGGTGTCGAAGAGGGTTTCGAGCGGTACCACGTTGCCCTTGGCGTCGGCCAGTGGGATGCGCCAGTTCGGGTATTCGTTGTTGGTGCCCGGCTGGTTCTGCGCACGCTTCTCCCCCACCGCGTCGGTGATCGAGGCGGCGAGCAGCTTGCACGGCGAACCCTTCAGTGCGCGGTACAGCGCGTCGACGATATCCGCCTCGTGATCCTCACGATGTTCGGCAAAGTCGGCATCAAGATAACCCTGCTCGACCAGCATGGCCAGCATCGCATCCTGCTCGGCCTTGGCGGAGGCTTCGAATTCCTCGGCCGGGCCGGTCAGCAAGCCCAGACGCTCACGAATCTTGACGTGCTCGTATTCCAGGTAACCGGCGGCCGGCGGCAAATCATGCGTATTCACGGAGGCCAATGCATACGGACGCCACTGGGAGGGGGCGCGGAACACGCCGTCGCACTGCTCGAACCATTCAACGGCGCAACCGAGAATACCGTGGCTCGACAGGGAATCGGCCACATGGTCCGGCACCACGCCGAGGTCCTCACCTACGACCACGCCGCCGGCGCGAGAGGCCTCGATGGCCAGAACGCCCAGCATGATGTCTGAGTCGTAGTACACGTAAGCGCCATCCATAGCCGAACGGTTCTCGGGAATCCACCACAGGCGGAACAGACCAAGGATGTGATCGATGCGCACCGCACCGGCACGGGCGAACATGCCATGCACCATATTGCGGTAGGCCTCGTAGCCGGTGGTCTCCAGATTGATCGGGCTCAGCGGCGGCTGGCTCCAGTTCTGGCCTTGCTGGTTGAACATGTCCGGCGGTGCGCCGACCGTGGCCCCCTTGGCGAAGCGCTCGGGATTCCACCACACGTCAGCGCCGGAGGGGTGCACGCCGACGGCCATATCGGACATGATGCCGATATGCATGCCGGCGTCCTTGGCTGCCTGTTGTGCGGAGGACAGCTGCTCGGCGGCAATCCATTCCAGCCAGCGGTAGAAGTCCAAAGTGTCCGGGTACTGCTTGCGCAGATTGGCGATTTCCGGGGAGTTGCGATTGAACTTGCGCTCCCAGTTGCTCTCCTCGCCGTTGGGCGCCCCCCACTTGTCGTAGCACAGGCACCACGTGGCATACGCCTCCAAGTCGGAACCACAGTCCGCCTTGAATTGGTCGAATACGCTTTGGCGTTCGGCGGTACGGCCGGCCTTAAAGATAATCCACAGGGCGTGCATCTTGCTGCGCCACATGGCGTCACGGTCGATGAGCTGGGAATCACCGTTCAGCGGTTCGGTGTCGGCATGCAGTCCGTCGACGGCATTCTTGTCGCCCTCGCTGAGCGTGGCATATTCGGCGATCGCCTCAGGACGGATGTACGTGAAGTTGATCAGGCGACGGCTTACCGGCAGATACGGCGACGGGGTGAGCGGGGACACCGGCTCGGCGGCATGCACCGGATTAATGAGCACGAAGTCGGCACCGGTCTTCTGCTTGGCGTCCACCAGCATGGTCTTCAGATCCTCGTAATCGCCCACGCCCCAGGAGTTGGAGGAGCGAATCGAGTACAGCTGGGCCATCCAGCCCCACAGACTGCCGCCCTTCATCGGGTCAAGCAGATCGACGCGATCAGGTGCACTGATCAAAGTGGCGTCTTGCACACGGTCGGCGACCTTGACGTGCAGCGTATGGTAACCAATCGGCAGATCGGCGGGAATGACCACAGCCGCATTCGAAATGAACGTACCATCCAAGTCGTAGGCCTGGGATCCATCTCCAGGACCAACTTCAATGGTGCCTTGATATGGCTCGCCATTCTCCAGCGTGATGCTCGCCGAAGGCACGTCCAGAATACCGGTGTTCACCAGCACCCGGTCCTCGCTACCGGCGATATGCAGCACGGTGGGTGCCACCAATCGGGCGTAACGCTCGTTCAGAATGCGTCGGATGGCGATGAGTTGGGCGCTCTCGCTGGAGGCGTCGATGCCCAGCGCTGCCAGCACCTCGATCAGGACGTCATCGTCTATCTCGTGGTAGTCATGGCTCATGCCCAAATAACTCGTGCCGACACCGACCAACTTGGCCAGTCGAATCAACGGACGGGCCAGACGCTCTTCACTCTCGGTAATCTCACTCATAGCCCCAGTCTAACGCCGTTTGATTGCGCCACACCGTAAGAAAAATGCCATGATTCCGCCAAATTATGTACTTTTTACCCTCACATAGTGAGATGTGAGCGCTCACAATGGTGGACAGGGGGTGATTGCCGGCCAAATTTGCGCGGCAAAACACAGCAATAGTGTGCTTAGCGGCGGCTTTCCACGGCGTGCCGCACCTCGGCCGAGGGGTCGTTGGCCAATTTGGCAAGCATCGCTTCGGACGTATTGGGGTTCAGTGCCACGGCACGGCGGACCATCGAAGAAAGCACCGCCGGTGCTCCCTCTTCGGATTCGGTGCCAAGTACGCCCAAGAAATCCAATGTCTCCGCATCCGCAGTGGGGTCCTGCGCACCCTCAAGCCGCATCTTCCAGCTGGTGCGCTTGTTTTTCAACGCCGTATCCCGGACCGCAGGCACCGGGTCCTTGGTCAGGCGGCCGACCAGCCAATTCTTGTCATCCCCGTTGGCGGCCACGGCTTGACGCACGGACGGTTCGGGGTCTTCGGAGAGTTTGACCAATACGTTCGGGAACGGCATGGTGTCGGCGAGGAACACACGATCGGCCACCGGGGTGTGCGGGTTGCCGGCCACAGCCTCCAAAAGTGCGGTGGCGCGGGAGAACGCCGCCTGATCGGCACGGTCAGGCAACGGCCGACGGGCGAATTCGGACAGTTCGGCCGGGTCGGTGGAATGGCGCAGACGCTCGTATGTAGCGGTCAGCGGTTCGAAATCCACCGGAGCGGCGGACTCGGCTGCGGACTGCGCGCCTTGGTCCTGCTGCTGGGCGTCCGTGTCGGTTGCAGTCTCGGCCGCGGCCTCGGTTGCGGCCTCGGTGGGCTGGGTCTGCTGGCTGGTGGTGTTCTCGTCGGTCATGATGCCCAGCTTAGTCATACAGGCGTCACGCGAGCGGAACCGGAATGTTGACCATGTCAATCGGAGCCGGCACCACAGCGGCATTGAACGCTTCCCGCACACGCTCCTCGAATCGCGCGCAATCATCCTGCGGCACCACCGCGGTCAACTCGACGTTCACCGCATACGATTCATCCTCCTGACTGCCACCAAGCTGCGCCAGGATCTGCTGGAATCGGGCCAACTGCGGGTATTCGAGGCGAACCCGGTATCGCTTGGCGGTCATGATGCGGGCGGCGCGGGCGGCTTTCATCGCCAATGATGCGGCGGATGAGTACGCGCGGACCAGCCCACCGGAGCCCAGCAGAATACCACCGAAATATCTGGTGACGGCAACCACGCAATCGGTGGTGCCCGACTGCTTGAGTACGTCGAGAATCGGCTTGCCGGCGGTACCGGACGGCTCGCCGTCATCGCTCATGCGTTCGGACAGTCGCCCATCCGCGCCTCCGCACACGGCGGCATACGCCACGTGTCGGGCTTTCGGATGCTGCTCACGGATCGCAGCCACGAACGCGAGCGCCTCGTCGAGCGTATCGACATGGGCGGCGTCGCCGATAAATTCGGACTTTTTTTCGACGAGCGAATCGTGGGCAGGATCGTCGGGCGTGTTGAGAATCGTCTGCATGAGCGTGTTCCGGTGGTCGACTGGCTGGGTGTTCGATTGAGCGCGAGGCTAGGCAGGGCTATCAGCGTTCGGAGACGACGACGTTATAGTCTTCGCCGGCGAAGTAGGCGGTCAGGCAGGCGATCATCTGGCGGGTGAGCTCCTTGAACGCGCCGTCGGCACGCCAGCCGACGTGCGGGGTCAGGACGATGCCGGGCACATGGCAGATGGCGTCGTCGGCGGTCAGCGGCTCATGGTCGAACACGTCGAGTGCGGCGGGAACATCGCCCTTTTGCAGTCGGGCAAGCAGCGCACCGGATTCGATGACTTCGGAGCGGGCGGTGTTGATGAACAGGGTGCCGGGCTTCACATGCGCAAGGTTCTCGGCGGTGACGATGCCGCGCGTGGCGTTGTTCAGCGGCAGATGGACGGAGATGACGTCGCTGGTTTCGATGAGCTTGTTGAGATCGTCGACCGGAGTGGCACCGGAGCGTTCGAAATGCTCGGGCGGCACATGCGAATTCCATGCGGCGACCTCCATGCCGAGGGCGCGGGCGATGCCGGCCACGGTGGAGCCGATGCCGCCCAGTCCGATGATGCCCATGCGACGGCCGGCGAGTTGCAGTCCATCGCCGCTGGCCCACGCCCAGTTGCCGGCCTTGACGTCCTTATCGAGTTGGCCAACGCGGCGGATGAGCTCGAACAGAAGGGCGAAGGTGTGCTCGGCCACGGCGTGATCGCCATAATGTTCGGCGTTGCAGACGCGGATCTTCAGCTCGCGCGCCTTATCGAGATTGAGGTAGCTGGCGACGCCGGTACCGCAGAACACGATGCACTTGACGTGCCCCTGCCCGCTGATGGTGCGCAGCAGATCGTCCGAAATGTGGTAGCCGCCCACCAGCAGGGCGTCGGCATCCTTCAGACGCTCGGCTATGGTCGCCTCGTCGGACGTGAATTCCTCGAACATACGCACGCGGGCAACGTCGTGGAGCGCGGGGAACTGGGCCTTGATGGGCTCGATCATCGAGTCAAGCACGGACGGCATCACGACGAGGGGCAGATCGGTGCGTTCGCTTTGGGTTTCGTAAATCTCGGTCATGGGCTCCACATTAGGAGGCCGGCGGGAAAAGCGTCACCTTGCGGCTTCCCCTCCTTGAGACCAAGCCGAGCAACTATTGCTTTGCCGCCTGCTCCTGCGTGATGTTCCATTCCTTGACGACGTTCTGGTCCGCGCCCATCGAATAGATGACATCCCAGATGCGTTGGCGTATCTGAGCGTCGTAGGCTTCGTCCCAACATGTGCCTATGGGATGGTCGCTGGATATCGGGCACCATTGGTAGTTGCCTTGATGCACGTTGGCGGTGGGCACCCAATCGATGCGGTTGACGCGCCACGACCCCTTGACGCCCTTCTTGCCGGCGAACTGGATGCGTGCGGTCACACCCTGATTGTTGACCAAGGTTTCCGGCGTGTTCGCCGACTCGGTGACGGCGTTGCCCAGACCGTAGATAATCCACGTGCCGTTATAGTTCTCGATGGGCTGCGCACAATGGCAACCGGCACCGTAAATAACGTCGAAGGCACCAGTGTCGGCAAGCTCATGGGCTTCCGAAATCTGCCAGGAATCGGCGTAATCAAGGTATTCCTGCACCGAGTGCATGGCGATGGCCACCACATCGGCACCTTGCTCGCGGGCCTTGTTGGCCTTGTCTACCGCGCGCTGGATGTCGCTGTCGTGATTCGGGTCGCCGTCTTCGCGCAGACGATCCACCTGCCAGTCCTCGTCGGCGGTCATGCCGTTGAGGGAGACCGTGCCGGTGACCAGACCCAGCTTGCCGCCGCCGGTCGGGGAATCGATGACCAACGGTTTGGTGGAGTCGGCTTCGGTTTTGTACGAGCCGGTCTGGGCGATGCCATTGGCCTCAAGCGTGTCCCACAGACGGGCGATGCCATCCGCCCCCTGATCCCAGGAATGGTTGGTGGCGTGTGTGCAGGCGTTGTATCCCACGTTGCGGGCGGCATCCGCCACTTCCGGCGGAATGTTGAAGATCGGGTACGCGGCATATGGGCCGCCGCGCTGGGCGATCGGGGTTTCGAATTCGCACACGGCGATGTCCGAAGCCTGAATGTACTGCTTCATCGGCGCGAACAGCAGGTCGAAGTTGAAGGCGGTGCCATCCGTGGCGTTGGGGTTCGGGCCTTGGAAATGGCTCCACAATCCCTCATGGAACAACAAATCGCCGTTGACCAGCATGGCGATGCAGTCCGTATCCGGGCAATCCGGTGAATTGCCGTGATGTTCGGTCACCGGTTTGGGCGTGTTCTTCGCTTTATTCAACGCGACGTCCGACACTCCGGCGTGTGCGGGGCCATTGCCGTCCGTGCGATGGGTTGCGAACCATGCGCCGATGCCCAGCGCAACGGCGAGCACGATCACGAACACGATAATCAGCGCCGCACGGTTGGTTCGTGTCGAGTTGGAGCGATGTTGCCCCTGCCCAGCGATATGGCTCATCTTTGCCCGCCCTTCGGAACTCTTCTTCTCTCTCTAGGGTACCGCCCATCTCGGTCAAGTACTGCGGGGAGGGAGGCGATGAGCAAGCGATTGGACAAGCAATATATAAACCGGTTAATCTTCAATCACCATTCACGAACACCACGCAAAAGTCTCACTTAGTGGACATTTTTCTTTCGTCGCTCGGACTTTTCCCGACGTGCCGCACTCGTTCGCCCACTAAAATGGCGGTTTGGAGGCGGACGGACAATGGCGTACCTCCGACTCCGCTTACCACAAGCGGAGACCGCCCGTCCTCGGTTATTTCAGGAGTTACTTAACCCGGAGTTTCCGGAAAACAAAAAAGTTCCGAGCTTTCACCCGGAACCTTAATCGGCGGAGTCAGAGGGATTCGAACCCTCGAGCCGTTTACACGACTAACACCTTAGCAGGGTGCCCCTATCGGCCACTCAGGCATGACTCCACGTTACGCAATAATGCGCAACAGCAAATTACTGTACCACGTCCTGCGGATACGGCGTGCCGAACGACACATTATTGAACGTCCGCGGGTGCGGCGTCGCCGGAGAACGTAACGATAACCGCGCAAATCACCAACGCCACACCGACGATTTCACCAACGCTGGGAATCTCGCCGAACGCCAGTCCCACGGCCACCGCCATGGCGGGATTGATGGATTGCATTACCGAAAATGCGCCGGATGTGGTGCGTCGCAGCGTGATCTGCTCCACCACATAGGGAATGAACGAGGCCATCAGGGAAATCACAAACAGCAGAGCCAGCAGCTTCAGCGAGCCGCCGGGCTCAAGCGCCCACGTGGCATCGGCCTTGGGGTGAACCACATGAGCCACAGCCGGCACGCCAAGGAACAGGGACTGGACCAGCCAGCCGATGGTCACGGCGATGCACAGATTATCCAGCGAATTGCCGCCAGCCGCCACGCGCCGGCCGGTGATGATATACATGCCCCACATCGACCCGCCGATCAAAATCGCAATCAGACCATACAAAAACGTGCCATTGCCGGACGGATTGGCCAATGATATGCCAGCTAACAGCACCACACCGACCGCCGCGATACCGATACCGACCCGCTCGCGCCAGCTTTTGCCGGTAATCACCGCCACCGAAAGCGGTCCCAAAAATTCGATAGACACGGCAATGCCCATATCCATATTGCTGATGGCCACATAAAACAGGGTATTCATCAGCACCAGCGAGCAGCCGAGCAGTACGACCAGCCCCCAGCTGCGGGCGTCGCGGTGAAACAGTTGCGCTCGCTTCGCCTTGTTCCAGGGCCTGCGCCACAGCAGCAACAGCACCGCCATGAATCCCACGCGATACCACACCGAGTACAGCGGATCGAGCTGGGTGAACGCAAGTTTGGCGACGGCCGTAGCCAAATAAATCACCAGTGCCTCACCAATCACGATAAGAACCACGGGAACACGGTTGAGGATACCGACCACTGCCTTCTTCATGAGGTTTACGCTACTCGGAGAGCCGGGACAGCGCGCATTGACTTGGAAGGCGTTACGGACAGTGACGCAATGTGGACGATTCCGTGGAATCGCACCCACCATGCGAAACAGTCGCACAGTGCGTAAACCCTTGGAATTCCGGCGATATTCGGCATTATGACAATGAGCGCCGCGTCATGCGCGCCACATAGTGAGCATGACCTCGTTCGGCATTCCTACAATGGTGGCATGAGCACCGCACCGAGACTTGAGGCCGCCAAACGCGATTGGGGCCACGACGAGACCGGATGCACCGTGCTGCATATCGACATGGATGCCTTCTATGCCTCATTGGAGGTGGCGCGCAACCCCGGGCTCAAAGGCAAGCCGGTAATCATCGGCACCGGGCCGCGCGCGGTGGTGTCCGCCGCGAGCTACGAAGCCCGGAAATACGGCATCAATTCGGCGATGCCGGCCGCGCGCGCCCATCGGTTGTGCCCGAACGGCATTTTTCTGCCAGTGGATATGGCGTATTACCGCATGATGTCGCACCGAATCATGCATGAGGTGTTTTTGACCGTCACCGACCGGTTCGAGCAGGTTTCGGTGGACGAGGGCTATATGGATGTGTCCGCCGCACTGCTGGAGTGGGGGCGGCCGAGCGCGATCGGCGCGTGGATTCGCGCTCAGGTGGCCGAGCGCTTCCACGTGACGTGTTCAGTGGGTATCGCCTGTAACAAACTGGTGTCCAAAATGGCCTCGACCAATGCCAAGCCGGACGGCATGCTGCTGATTCCCGCGGCCCGCTCGGCCGAATTCGTGCAGATGATGCCATTGCGTGGTATTCCGGGAATCGGGCCGTCTTTGGAGAAGCGGCTTAATGCTTGGGGCGTGCATTCGGTGGCTGAATTGGCTCAGCTGGATGAGGCTGCATTGACTCGTGCCACTGGCTCCCCGGCTGCGGCACGTGGATTATGGGCGGCCTCGCACGGGTTGGATTCCCGCGAAATTACCACGGTACGCGAGGAGAAATCCATTGGGTCCGAGGAAACCTTGGCCGAGGATACACGCGATATGCGCGTGGTGTGTGGGCTACTGCGTTCGGCCTGCGACGAAGTAACCAGCACGCTGCGGCGCAAGGGGCTGGTGGCGCGCACGCTGACGGTGAAGTTGCGGTTCGCCGACCTGAGCTATCAGACCCGGTCTTTTACGATGGAGCGGCCGACCGATACGGCCGGCGTGCTGTACCCGGAATGCGTGCGGCAGCTGAAAGTCATGCTGGGGCTACCGGCCTCGGCGGAGTCTGCCACTCCCCTGCCCAAAACTATTCGCTTGGCCGGTATGAGCACGTCTTCGCTCAGTAAGGCGGCGGCTACGGCCGTGCAGCCTTCACTGGATGACATGCTCGAAGAGGCCGACAATGCCCGCGGCCAGACCTCACAGGCGCGTTTGCATGATGCCGAGGCCGCACTGGACGCTGTGCGCCGCAAATTCGGCAACAAGGCCGCCCAGTTTGGGGCGTGAACGGCTCAACGCCACTTACGATCTCATTACGCCGTGAGACGTTCGCAGGCGGAACGGATGGCCTCGTCGGTGGCGGTGGCGGAGAAACGCAGGTAGGCGGGAGCGCCGTAGAATTCGCCGGGGCTGGGGATGATGCCGATCTTGGCGAGCTCGGCCATATCGGCCCAGCAGTCGCCGGACTTGGCCTTGACCCATACGTACAGCGCGCCGGAGGGCATTTGTGCCGAATAGCCATATGCCTTCAGTGCGTCAACCAGCGCGGATAGGCGGCGACGGTAACGCCTCCATTGCTCGTGCACAGCGGCTGTGTCCTTCAGGCCTGCGGCCATGGCGGCCTGCACTGGGCCAGGGATAATCTGGCCGATCTGCTTGCGGTATTCGGCCATTTCCTTGACCAGCCGGTAATCGCCGGCAATTAGAGCCGTACGGTAGCCGGCCATGTTGGACTGCTTGGACAGCGAGTAGAGCACCAGGATGCCAGCTGCCGAACCTTCACACACATGTGGATTCAGGGCACATGGCGTGGCGGAGAGACTGAATGCGGTATCGGAGGCGGGCTCGTTGGATTCGGCCACCGGTGCGGCAGGCACAGACGCAGCAGATGCAGACGCGGCAGGCGCAGAGGACGCGGCTGTATTGCGGCGCACCGAACGCCAGTCCATTAACGCATAGCATTCGTCGGAGAGCACCACGGCACCGATGCGACGGGCAGCAGCCACGATGTCGGTCAGCCAGTCAGCGGAGATGACCTCGCCGGAGGGATTACACGGCGAGTTGATCCAGATGGCCTTGACGTTCGGAATATTCACCCAGGAATCGACGTCGGTCACATCATCGACTTTGACCACGGTGGCGCCGGCAAGTTGGGTACCGATTTCGTAAGTCGGGTAGGAGACAGCCGGTTGGACGACCACATCGCCTTCGCCAAGGTGCAGCAGGCTGGCCATCAGCGCCACGGCTTCCTTGGAACCCACGGTGGGTACGGCGGCAGCGTTGATGGATTTCAGATCCACCCCGCGCAGTTCGCGGAACCATGTATCGATAGCGGCCTTAAGGTCGGCGGTGCCGGCGGTGACCGGGTATCCATGGGCGTTGGGGGCGTCTGCGCCGGCAACCAGCGCCTGCTGGACACTGCTCGGCACCGGGTCCACAGGCGAGCCTACGGACAGGTCGATCATGCCACCCGGCACGGTTTTGGCGGTGGCTTTGAAGCCGGCGATACGAGACCAGTCGTATGGCGACGAATATGCGTGGAAGCCCATGAGAACCCCTTTCTTGGACGGTATGTTCCTAAGATACGACGAACCCTCGGCCGTGATAGACCGAGGGTTCAATCCGAACTATGCGCTGTGTGCAGCGCTTATCCGCAAATCAGCTTACTGGTTCTGCGGCGGCAGCGCGGCGACCTGTTCCGGGTCTTTGCCGATTGGACCATTGGCGGAAGCGCCGCCCAAATCGCCGACTTCAGCGAAGAAGTTGACAGCGGCATCCTTGTACCAAGCCCACTCGTCCGGCAGATCATCCTCATAGAAGATGGCCTCGGTGGGACACACCGGTTCGCATGCACCGCAGTCGACGCACTCGTTGGGGTTGATGTACAGCGAGCGGGAACCCTCGTAAATGCAGTCGACGGGGCACTCGTCCACGCAAGCCTTGTCCTTGACATCCACGCAAGGCTGAGCGATTACATATGGCATGGAATCCTCCTTAACAAATACTGATACAAGGGTACGCGCCTGTTGGGACGCTCCTCGCTCTCAGCCGTTAACGGCCTTATCGGTTTCGGCGGACAGCGTTTCGGTGAGATGGAGGTTTGGGCACTGGAAGCATACGGTGCATCCTACACACTGCAGGAAATCCTGACAGTAAAATCCGATGATGTTGTTGGTCGTGTTAAGACATACGAAGCAATCATCAAGGGTGACAATATTCCTGAGCCGGGTATTCCGGAATCCTTCAAGGTTCTCTTAAAAGAACTTCAGTCTCTTGGTCTGGATGTGAAGGTACTCAAGGATGACAATACAGAAGTACATCTTCTTGAATCTGTAGATTACGGTGACACAGACCTTCGTTCTGTCATCGAGGGAGATTCCAGAAGACATCATGACAGAGAAGAAGACTACGGCAAACATGGCTATACAAAGCAGGAGTTTGACGGAGAAGAACTCGTTGACATTGACGAGGATGAAGATGAGGATGACTTCATTGAGCTGGATGAGGCTCTTGAAGACAATGACGAAGAGTAAGAAAGGGGAAAGAATACATGGCAGAAACAACTAACGCCAATGAAACATATCAGCCAATGACTTTCGATGCCATCAAAATCGGACTGGCGTCCCCTGAGAAAATCAGAGAGTGGTCAAGAGGCGAGGTTTTAAAACCTGAGACCATCAACTACCGTACCTTAAAGCCGGAGAAAGACGGACTTTTCTGTGAAAGAATCTTTGGACCGAGCAAGGACTGGGAGTGCCACTGTGGAAAGTACAAAAAGATTCGCTATAAAGGTGTTGTCTGCGACAGATGTGGTGTAGAAGTTACCAAATCCTCTGTACGTAGAGAGCGTATGGGACATATCGAGCTGGCTGCTCCGGTATCCCACATCTGGTATTTCAAAGGAATTCCGTCCCGTATGGGACTGATCCTTGACATTTCTCCGAGAACTCTGGAGAAAGTTCTTTACTTTGCTAACTATATCGTACTGGATCCGGCTAATTCCGGACTCCAGTACAAACAGGTACTTACAGAGAGAGAATATCAGGATGCACGTGAGGCTTATGGATATGATTTCCGTGTAGGTATGGGTGCAGAATCCATCAAAGAGCTTCTTGAGGCAATTGATCTTGAGAAAGATTCTGTTGAACTGAAAAAAGAATTAAAAGATGCTACAGGCCAGAAACGTGCCAGAATCATCAAACGTCTGGAAGTTGTAGAATCCTTCCGTGAGTCAGGAAACCGTCCTGAGTGGATGATCATGACAGTGATTCCTGTAATCCCGCCGGATCTTCGTCCTATGGTTCAGCTGGATGGCGGACGTTTTGCTACATCTGACTTAAATGATCTTTACAGAAGAATCATCAACCGTAACAACCGTCTGAAGAGACTTCTGGAATTAGGCGCACCGGATATTATCGTTCGTAACGAGAAACGTATGCTTCAGGAAGCTGTTGATGCCCTGATCGACAACGGTCGTCGCGGACGTCCTGTAACAGGTCCTGGAAACAGAGCCCTGAAATCCCTTTCTGATATGCTGAAAGGTAAATCAGGACGTTTCCGTCAGAACCTGCTCGGAAAACGTGTTGACTACTCAGGACGTTCCGTTATCGTTGTAGGACCGGAATTGAAGATCTATCAGTGCGGTCTTCCGAAAGAAATGGCAATCGAGCTGTTCAAGCCGTTTGTTATGAAAGAACTTGTTGAGAGCGGAGCTGCTCACAATATTAAGAATGCTAAGAAAATGGTAGAGCGTCTTCAGCCGGAAGTATGGGATGTGCTTGAAGATGTAATCAAAGAGCATCCGGTTATGCTGAACCGTGCTCCTACACTTCACCGTCTTGGTATCCAGGCATTTGAACCGATTCTGGTAGAAGGTAAAGCAATTAAGCTTCATCCACTGGTATGTACCGCATTCAATGCCGATTTCGATGGTGACCAGATGGCGGTTCATCTTCCGCTTTCTGTAGAAGCTCAGGCTGAGTGCCGTTTCCTTCTGCTTTCACCAAACAACCTTCTGAAACCGTCTGATGGTGGTCCGGTAGCTGTTCCTTCACAGGATATGGTTCTTGGTATCTACTATCTGACGCAGGAAAGACCGGGAGCCAAGGGAGAAGGAAAAGTATTCAAGAGTGTGAATGAAGCAATTCTTGCTTATGAAAACGGAGTTGTAACTCTTCACTCAAGAATCAAAGTACGTGTGACAAAGACGATGCCGGATGGAACAAAGAAGACCGGTACAGTAGAGTCTACACTTGGACGTTTCATTTTCAACGAAATCATTCCGCAGGATCTTGGTTTTGTTGATCGTGAAAAAGAAGGAAATGAACTGGTCCTTGAAGTGGATTTCCATGTAGGAAAGAAACAGCTGAAACAGATTCTTGAAAAAGTTATTAACACACATGGTGCGTCAGCTACAGCTGAAGTACTTGACCATGTAAAATCAATGGGATACAAGCTCTCTACAAGAGCAGCTATGACTGTATCTATTTCAGATATGACTGTACCGCCACAGAAACCGGAACTGATCGCAAGAGCACAGTCAACAGTTGATAAGATCACACGTAACTTCAAGCGTGGTCTTATTACAGAAGAAGAGCGTTATAAAGAGGTTGTAGAAACCTGGAAAGAAACAGATGATGAGCTTACAGAAGCCCTTCTTACAGGACTTGATAAATACAACAATATCTTCATGATGGCAGATTCCGGAGCCCGTGGATCTGACAAACAGATCAAACAGCTTGCAGGTATGCGTGGACTTATGGCGGATACAACCGGTCATACGATCGAACTGCCAATCAAGTCAAACTTCCGTGAAGGTCTGGACGTACTGGAATACTTCATGTCTGCGCATGGAGCTCGAAAAGGTATGTCAGATACTGCCCTTCGTACAGCCGATTCAGGATACCTGACAAGACGTCTTGTTGACGTATCACAGGATCTGATCATCCGTGAGGTTGACTGTGTAAGCAAAGATGCCGAAATTCCGGGAATGTATCTGCATGCATTTATGGATGGAAATGAAGAAATCGAAAGTCTTCAGGAACGTATTACAGGAAGATATTCATGCTATACAATCTGTGACAAAGATGGCAATGTTCTTGTAAAGGCAAACCACATGATCACACCAAAACGTGCAGAAAAGATTATGAAATATGGTGTGGATGAAAATGGAAATTCACCGCTTAAGAAAGTGAAAGTCCGTACAATCCTGACCTGTAAATCACACATTGGTATCTGTGCGAAATGTTATGGTGCCAATATGGCAACAGGTGAACCGGTACAGGTTGGTGAAGCTGTCGGTATTATCGCAGCTCAGTCAATCGGTGAACCTGGTACACAGCTGACCATGCGTACTTTCCATAGTGGTGGTGTAGCCGGTGGAGATATCACACAGGGTCTTCCTCGTGTCG
>ENA-OPVL01000924-OPVL01000924.1-human-gut-metagenome-genome-assembly--contig:-NODE-924-length-18794-cov-2.175196_pt1 | contig 18794 bp, 13 predicted proteins | sample MGYA00241496_ERZ501984 | MGnify/ENA primary metagenome ERZ501984 (study PRJEB25962, sample SAMEA2042986) | human gut metagenome | biome: human gut; feature: human-associated habitat; material: faeces... | reverse complement strand
TCATGAGCGCCCGGTCGTAGCGGATATTGAAAGAGGGGCAGATGGAGTTTCATCTGCCCCTCTTTTTTACTATGAGTTTTCAAACGTGAATATTAAGACAAAGAAAAAGGGCGAGACCTAGAGCGTTTGGCCGGGATCCAGTTTCCCGAATACTACTCTAAGTCCGCCTCTGATACTATTATACAAAACCATCTTTGTATTTGCAACCGCGGAAACAAGCCGGTCTCCTCTGCCACTAATCCATAGGTTGAACAAGGAAAAGAATACATGCGCTCTATTCAAGAAATGAAAAAGCCTCATCTTTCATTGCAAATGAAAGATGAATCCACCCGTTAAAATTCGCAAGCGCTTGCGAATAAAAAAAAGAAGAAGGCTGCGGAGAGAGACCGCAATCTTCTTCTTTTCCTGTATAAAAATAGGCTGATGCCGGTAGATAGGAATACCGGCCAACAAGGTGATTCCCGAAGGAATCTTCGAAAACAATACTACTATAGCATAGTATAGACAGTTTGTCTACTTCCTCTGTTGCGCCGGCAAGACATCGTCGGGATCGATCTCATAGAGCCCGAATGCCGCCGCGATCTTCATCATGTCACGCATACCGGCAAGATAGGCCGTATCGACCTGGTCACAGGCATGGACGCGGACAGCGCGGATAAAGCGATCCGTCACATCCCGAAGCTCCTGCGGAATCTCATGAGAAATCTTGAGCCAATCCTGCTCCGCAAGATGTTCTTCCATCTCACTTTGTCGGAAGCCGGGGTCACGCTCGCTCAACTCGACCATCGACCCGTCCTTCAGCTCAGACAGGGCCGAGCGCAAAGCGACCTGAAAGCTATTTTCCTCCATACGTATCCTCCTTCCGTTAATGCAATATGCTAGTATTATAGCACTATAGCATCCGAAAGGCAACCGTATGTTCGAGTGTCCAAGGTATATCGCGCCTTTCAAAACCGATGCAGACTATAGCCCGATTTATCCGGCACGAGCCCGTAAATGCTTTTCGGAAAATACTCTTCAACTGGGACTGATTCCCTTGCCGCATCGAAGAGGCCGGATTTCAAGGCATGAATTATCCGCTCTTCCGCAACTACCGCCATGAGCTCGCAGTTACTCAATGCGAAGAATATGATCTTCTCCGTGCCGAATAATTTGGCGGCACTCTCCCATACCGATGACAAGAGCAGCGCCGAAGCCCCTCCAACTCCCCCGCTCAGCCTACCGATCTCCAACATAGCGAGCTGCCCCGTTGTGCCGGTGAAGCCGATCCGTATATCCGATTTGAGGTTGCGGGATGCATATTCGAACAGCTTCCCTCTCGGCAAGTCGAATGTATCGAGATTGTCATACGTCACGATTGCGGCCGCGTAGCCGTCCGTTTCGGATTCACCCTCGACGACGTAGGTGACAAGCAGATCGAGATAGCGATCGTAGATGATCCCCAGCTCGTCATAGCCGTCAGCCTTCCAGGTCGGCGACAGCACCGGATAGATCCTGTACGGTATGACTTCTTTAGCAGGGACCTTATATATCCCGTATTCCATTTCAAGGTCGCATATCGGCTGCCCCACATCGAACGCATCAACCATTTCATTTCCCATCCGATCTCCTATCGGATGGAAGCGGCGATACCCACCGCGCCACATCCTTCCCATATTCAATTCCTCCTGTAATGCTTTGTGTAATAATACTATAGCATCAAAAAAGCGTATTGATACAGCCGACTACATTTACGATGGCTTTCGATCCATTTCGATGAAATCCTTCCCGACACTTCCTATAGTCGCTTGAAACAGGGAGGCACGGCGAACGCTAAAAAAGGGGCAAAAAGCCCCTTTCATTACCGTTCTCTTTCAGTTCTTGAAACTGAGTCATTCATCCGCGGTGTCTGCAAAACCTTATCACGCTTGACACGCAATGGCTCCTTTTGCCCGACTGCCAACTTTTCAATATGCCGTTGAACACCGCCGATGTTTCGCTCGATGCGACTTTCGATAACGTCAAGTCGAGCCTGGATACCATAATTCCCATGGGACAAGATCTCCTTTGCCTCAAGAGGGAAACCGACAAGCTTGCCCCTATCGAACCAGCTGTAATCTCTGAAAAGGCTGAGCTGCTTGTCCGGAGCCATACCTTTCGGTCCAAACGGTTTCGCGATATAGCTATCTTCCGCGAGAATGTTGTAGGCGTGACACCAAAGGCTTGTCCCATTATCGAAAATCGGCGCAATCCTTGTAAATTCAAGTGTTTCAACATTTCGGATTACCCCGAAGTTACGCCAGTGCCGGTCTTGATTGGCAAGGATGTAATCACAGGTGAACATTTTTGCCAGACCTTCCTCTACATTGTTGAGACCAAGGCTCTTGTAGGTGTCCACCAGAAAGTCATAGTCACTCATAGAATCAGGTTTCTTTCGTGTTGAAAGTACGTCATATGCGGTGACTAGCTCCTCATCCTGTCCGAGCATGTTCTCACATGCGGAATAGATTCGTCCCTTCTCCTCAAATAGGAAGTAGGGGATGTAATCGTTTCTGCTTAGCAGGCGGTTATACAGCGCCGTCGCCACAACTTCGTTCAGAACCTCCTGCTGTGTCGACCCAGTCCCGCCTTTCATGAGGATTCGCTTGCCATTGACGATCTTCCATTTTTTATTGAGATCGCCGCCAAGCGTCGAGTTCGGCGACATTAGGTTCGGATTGCCGGACGATTCCTGTCCAAGAGTCAACATTCCAAGATCGTCTGTAAAGTCATTGTCGAAGAAATTGACATCCTCCCATTTCAAAGGATTCTTGTTGTCGTTGATCCAGTAACGATCAGACAGCGAAAGTCCAAAATTCTCCTCCGCCAGCTCCAATGTGCTATTGAGATTCAAAGAATCGAGAAGTTGCTGAATCTGATGTCGGGACGGCGGAATCGCACGCCGGCGCCACCAGTCGTTGAGCGCACGCCTAGTCACAATACCTTTTGAATCAGCGAGAGCCACGGGTGCATATCTGAGATCATGGACATCAACAATCTTCACCACTGCGTGAATATCGCGGTCATATCTGAAAGAAACAACGGGGTGGTTCTTGTTCATCAATGTGTATTCAGCCATCTTCATGATTTCCCCTTTTGATATAATAATACAATTATACCACTAACGGCACGACGATTCAATCTCGAGCGCTCAGCTTGATTCGAGACATTCGAGCAGCGCGAATCAGATGCCACCCGAATGCCCCGAGGGGCCGCCCTTTATTTAGGGCGGATAACTGAAAGGCGGTACTCGCCGTCTGCAAGGCACATCGGATAGATACTGTCCGTGAGCCGTTCCTCCAGCGCGACTTCCATCTCATTGATTTCATGAACCATTGCGAGAAGCGTTTCCGGTTCACCGGCTGTCTGCGGTACAGCAATGACCTCTGAAATGCTCGATGGAAGGAAGACAAGGCTATCGGTCCCGAACATCTCGGCAAGTCTCCTGCGAACCGACGGGAGCAACATCGACGCCGCCCCGCCGAACTGTTTGTCTTTCCTGGTCGCCGCAACCATCTTGAAGCCGGATGCGTCATCACGCAGCGTCATGAAATCGACAATCCCTTCAAGGTTGGCAAATGCAGCTTCTCGGATCTTCTGACGGGAAATTCCGAAAGTCTCAAGATGGCTGTCCTGAAGTCGAATCGTCCCGATTCCATCATTCATCTGCATCAGTTCGACGCGATATGTAACCAGCATGTCGAGATATCGATCGAATGTGATACCAGCCTCCGCAAAGTTTTCCTTATTGTTTTCGGATACGACAACTGGATAGATTTTCTCGAACAGCTCGCCGCTCTTGAAAAGGGCGTTCAGCCTCTCCCCGATCGTCTCCTGGTCTTCCGTCACACAGTATCTTCCATCGAGATCGTTCAGGGTATCGAAAAGCTCCTCGTCCGGCATCTGCACCCAGCTCTCGTTCTGGTAAACGTTTACAGACACCCTTGTTCCGGCATCCAAGGTGTACCCACGCTCGATACCATTGTTTACCGTCTTCTCAGCGTAGCGAAGTCTGAATTTGGCATCCCTCTGTTCCGCGATATGATTCAGTGCCGGCAATCTCATCTCCAGTTCCTTCCTGGTCATCATTCTCTGTCCATTCATTTCTCTTCTTTCTTCCATTTGGTTTTCCTCCTTGTTTTTCAACCTACTGTTTTCTTTGGTGCCTTTGCAGGTTCGGCACTCAACATCCGCTCTTCCGTCGGCGCTTCCGAACCCTGTTCAGTTTTCAATGTGCTGGCGATTTCCCGTCGCCGGTATCCGTTCAAGACCACGATGGGACTGAAACGACAAGGGACAAGTGAAACGATGCGCCGTAGGGCAGCCCTTGCGTTTCCGGATCTCGGTGGGCTAGGAAACCCGCGAGCGACGGGGACCGCTCACATGGAACTAACAGGGTCCGGTCGTAAAGATGGACAGATGTCGCGGCTTTGACGAAATCCGCAAGCGTTTGCCAAAATACAGTTCAGCAAAAACATGGAGAGAAACGTAATGGTCGGATGAGAATGAGTGGTAAAATCTTACAAAACAGGGAAGGAGGCAAGTGTTTGAGGGAAATCATCGTCGACAGGGAAAATGGAGCCAAGGCATTCGTCCTATTCGAACTCACCAAAGGCAACATCGCGGAAATCAAGGACCGATACATTCTGGAGCAACTGCGTTCCTCAATCGATAGCCCATGGAGCACTGCCCTTCCCGACGGAATTCGCTCAGCTCTGACACGTTCGGTTTCAGAAGAGATGGAAGACAGATTCCTTCTCGAGAACATGGACAAAGATACCGATAGGAGCGTCAGGAGCGCTATCAGGAGTGCCGTGATAAAGGTCAAAGGGCAGCATGGGGTCAAAAACGGACCCTGGACCGATGCATACAGCGATGCCGATGTCCTCGATTATGCCTACCAGGAGATTATCACGCGATTCAGCGATGGTCCGGGCGTCCTGCTCGATGAAATCGAAATTCCCGAAGGATACCGAATTATCTCAGGTGAGAAATGGGCAAGCGACCTCTCGGGAATCGGACGGGAATGGATCGACGACATCAAGCCCTTCCTCCTGCTGGCGGATAAGACCGGGGAACTCATGATTTGCGACATCATGTCGAAGCAGACCGTGCCAGTCGTCGCCGTCAGAAGCGATTTCGCAGAGCGGTTTGACAGGCTTGCCGACGAAGACGGCATGATCGGCGATAAGTTCTGGACATATGCCTGCATCGCAGAGGCCAGGGGCCGCAATATGACTTTCGATTTCCGCGGTGCGGTATCGAGGGCATTCGAATTGAAGGGGCGAGTCGAAAAAAGCGATTCGCCAGGGCGAGACGATGGAAAGTTGACCGTGAAGGGCGAGATCGCGCGAGCGGGCGCCGATAAACTCGCCGAAGAGGCCAAAAAGAAGGGAGAGTTGTTGCTTGAAGGGTGATGCAAGAGAGATCGATTCGACTTGCAGGACGGATGGCAACTCGAATGGGCGATGCGTACCGCGACCCGCATTCCATGCGGTGCCTGACGGCACCTATGATTCGCTCGCCAAGGCTCGCTCGATGGATAGATTTTCAGGATCAAAACGACTAGAAGGAGACGACAAATGACAATGACTAAATTCTCCCGCATCAACAAGCAGCGCGAGGAAATCACCATGCGCGTTCTGGAGGACATGGAGAAAGGCGGTAACGAGTGGAAGAAACCGTGGGTAGAGGCCTCCCCTCTCCCACCGCATAACCCGGTCTCCGGTACCCAATACAGCGGACGCAACTTCCTCTACACATATGTCTACGGCATGATGCGAGGCTATGCCGACCCGCGTTGGGCTACCGAGAAGCAGATCAAGGAAATGGGCTGGAAAGTCCCAGAGAACCTGCAGAACGGACGAGGGGGCATCAATGACGAACTCGGCGTAGGCATCGAGCACTGGGGCATGTACGCCTACATTCCGCGCGTCAAGAAAGACGGAACGCCGCTTACCGACAAAGGGGGCACGCAGAAGTTCACCAGGGTCCGCGCCGTCAAAGAGAACGGCGTCTGGGGACGCTACCGTAAAGGCGATAACGGAAAATATGAATTCGAGCAGCTGCCGAGTGGCGTCCATCCGCACCCCGAATGCGACCGCTACTTCAAGGTATTCAACCTCTCACTTATCGAGGGCGTCCCGCCGCTTCCCGACCTCGCGCCGAATGACGATATCGAAGTCGGGCTCCTTGCCGATGACGTGATCGCGTCGAGTAGGTGCGAGGTGTTCGAGGGGAGCACCGACGGCGCCTACTACAACTTCGCCAATGACAAGATTTCGGTTCCGTCCCGCGAGGCGTTCAACAGCAATTCCTCGTTTCTCGCCTCACTGCTCCATGAGATGGGCCATTCTACAGCGCCCGCACTTGACCGTCAGATGACGGGTGACATGCGCAGCAAGGAATATGCACACGAGGAGATCGTCGCTGAGCTAAGCAGCATCTTCAGCTCCGTCGATCTTGCCGTCAAGGCCGAGACCGACCCCGAGGCCGCCGGTTATGGCGAGCATGTCGCCTACCTCGAGTTCTGGAAGGGGCGTCTCGACAGCGTGGCCGGCACGGACGAATATGAGGCGACCAAGGAAGAACTCTGTGACGATTTCTTTGCCGCCGCTTCCCAGGCATCGCAGGCGACCGACTTCATCATCGACCGCTACGAGCAGGAAGTCGGGCATCCGGCAGCCGGCAAGGAGATCGTGCAGAAGCTCGATATGCCCGAAAAGACGGAACAGGAAGACCGCGCCGACCGCAGTCTCTCGCACAAGAAGGAAACGGCTCGCGACGCGTCTGCCCACATGCAGGGCGACCGCGCAGACCTTGTGAACATGCGCGATGAAAATGCCATCGGAGCGTAAGCAAAGGGGAATGGGCAATGGCTAAGTTTGATTTCGATAAACCCGTCGCCAGTTTCAGCTGGTATCTGCAGAACGGCAGCGCCGATGACAAAAGGGAAAACCGTCTTCACGTCGGCACCGGACAGAACGCCCAGATCTATTTCGACCCGGAGAGCGGTGAGTTCATCGGCAAACTCAAATATGTCGACGACTATATCGACCTCTCGAACGGCGCAAAGCAGCATTTCGAGCTGCCCCGCACAGCCCGCGAGTATAAACCGAGCGATTTCAGTCCGAAATTCCCGATCTCTAACGTCAAATTTGAAGTAGATGAGTCCGTGAAGGATTTTATCCACGTCCTGCCGCGCGGTCTCTTCTTCTACCAGAATGAATTCTACGATGCCGTCTTCGGGGACAAGACGGACTACCCGGAATCACTTAAGGATTTTCTCTTCACCCGCACGGGCGACATCGAGGCCGCCGGTGAATTCTATGGAGCAATCGAAAAGTGGCCGCAGAGCGTCTACGGCACCCTCGTGGAAAAGTGCAATGTCGAAAACCGTCCCATTCCGGAATATGAGAACGATCGGGTTCTGCCGCTCGACTACCATAAAGAGCTGCTGGCGTCCCTTAAAGATCATTTCGGATGCGGAGAGAGTAATTACAGGACGCCAGGCGACCTGATCGCTGCCAGGAGCTACGGCTCATATCTCTCCGGTATCTCGCTTAAGTTCAATCCTCAAGACGTTATCGCGGCTGTAGAACATGCTACCGAGACTGTTCAGGCCGAGCTGGTCCCCTATCTCTCAGACAGCTTCGGACCCGATAGATATCTTCCCTGCGGCTGCCATGTCGCCGTCCAGATGAATAATTCGATTGAAAATGCGGCGCAATCGATCAAGGAGCTGCGGGATGCCGGAGTGGATCTTGACGCCTTGCCGAACCTCAGCTGCGATGAATGCAGCCAGCTCGCCGCCAAAGTCATCCCATATGCGGAGAATAAAGCGCAACCGGCGCCCGACCGCAGCCTGGGACATAAACATGAAGTGAACCGCGATGCGGCGCAGCGGATGCAAACTGAACGAACGACAGTCAACCAGATCCGTGAAGAAGACACCGTAGGCGAATAGTTAAAAGGAGCGAATCGCAATGTCCGATTACATCAAATATATGTACCGCGAATACCTTGAAGGCCGCACCCGTATCAAAAAAGTCAATGAGGACCAGCCATTATTTCCAAACACCGGCGCCGGCCTATTGATCCAAAAAAACAAGCTTACCGACGATTGGACCGCGCTGAACGTCTCCGACGGGCATTATGAGGAGAAGTCTTTCAATCATGAAGCCCTTGCCGCGGCCTTTCTTCAGGGCGCGAATATGGGACAGCTTCGTATGTTAAACGAGATACTTGACCGCGCCCGGCTGAACGGACCATATTGCCTGGAAAATGTCGCCGACGCATTGCTGTCTTTTGCACCAGCGTGCAAGACCGAATCGCTCATGGAAAACCCCATGCTGCATTTCATCGAGCTTTCCAAGTCCTTCTCCAAGAACGGCGGCATCTACGATCCCGTCCACGGTATCTATATCGACTCCAAAGTCAATGGGTTGGGCGATGTCCCACATTTCACGTTATATGATGTGTCGGTCGCAGACATCGAGGAATGTATGGCCTGGGGTATAAAGCACCTCGATGAGGTTCCCGGACAGATCCATGTCGTGAACGGTTCCCCCCACATCGCGACAATCTACGTTACGGGTCCAGATGACCGTCGAATCAATGACCTTATCTTCACACTTTGCGAAGACGGTCGCTGGAGCTATGTCTCGGAACTCGATGCGGAAACGCTCGCCCGTTTCAATGAAATCATTGCAAAGGCGAACCGCATCGAAGCGGGTATCGTAAAAGATGACGAGTGGCGCGACGGGATGGTCGAGCAGGTGTCGGGGTTCATGGATAAAATCAAGGATATGGATGCAGAGGAGGCGGAAGGTGCCGATACGATGCTCGCCGAGACATTCAATTCGATTGACGCCCTCTCAACCGATGCTGCGATTGATTTGCTGCGCGTCTATTCGAATTGCGATGCATCCGGACGCGATGCCGTCGCCAAGACGTTCTATGCGTTGTCCGGTGAATCATTCGACTCCTATCTCATGACGGCATCGGAAGTATGCAAGAAAACGCTCGGTATGCTTGAGCCCGACCCGCCGCAGCCTGCAAAGGCGAAGAACCTATCCCAGAAAACAATGTCGTCGCGTGAGGCATCGAATCGACTGTCTGATGAGATCGGCGTGAAGCCCTGCACACGCGATGAAGGCACCGTCGGCGACAGCTGATCAGCGAACGGAGGTCTAGGGTTATGACGCAGGTGGTATATGGACAAAAAGGCTACTTAGGCTCCTCAATGAGCGTACGTGCAGCCGAGGCGTATGAACAGGGCGAGATGCCGATCAGCAGATGGACCAAGACTGCAATCATCCAGGCGGTCAAGGACTATTGTTTCGATTTCGACCTGGCTTACGATCCGGATATCGAAAAGAAGACGAAAGCCGAACTCGCTAAAGAATTCCTCGAGTATAAATCTTGGCATCATTCCAGCCGTACCGCCCGCGAGGTCGAGTTTTTCGGTCTCAATGAAGATGCCGTCTGCCGGAGTTTCGAGCAGATGAGCGAGGAGCAGATCATCGAGCGAGATCGACAGATGGCAGATGAACGGGCTGCGCTGGAGGCGCGACTCCAATTCATGCAGTCGCGGGAAAAGGAATTCAAGCAAAAATTTGAATGCGACCCTTCAAGCGTCCTGGCATACGAGGCGATCCATCCGGAGATGTGTGAACGCTTCATTTCGAGACGCAAGAAGGCTGAGATGATTAAATACCGGTTGCCGACCGAAGCGGTCAAGGCCGGTATGAAAGAGGAACAGGTCTGCCCTCTCGCATATGCCGGGCATAGCCGTGTCGGCTATTTCGACGTCTTCATGCAGGGAACAGGGAAGAAACGGCATTGGGAGGATGTTGACTTCGAGGTCTTAGCCAAGAAGTTCGCCGCAGCCAAGAAGACCTCCCTTTCCTCCAAATCGAAAAGATGCGTTGCCATGGCAAACACTCTCGACGGTTTCTCGAAAGGCCTTTCATCTCGAAGTGAATCAATCCGTTAATTTGTATAATTAAGTGAGTGAAGCCGCATGAACGAATCGCCGTGCGACAATGATGTCTGAAAGGAAAGTCTTATGGATTTCTACTCTACCCTGCTCGGTGCATCTCTCTTTACGCTGCTCTTGCTGCTCGCCATCGCGATCGTGATCATTGCCGGCAAGTGGAAGGTGTATGCAAAGCTCGGCATGCCAGGTTGGTACTCTCTCATTCCCGTCTTCTCCGACTACAAGCTCTGCGAGCGAGTCCGCGGCGGTGAGGAGAACAAGACATTCCTCATGGCGTATCTCATTGTGTTGATCTGCTCGTGGGTGCTCTGTTGGGCGCCGGCGGTCAACTGGATTCTCATCATTGCACAGTTCGTGATGAACATCATCGTCCTCAACGATCTTGCCCACACTTTCGGTAAGGAGTCCGCCTATACGATCGGCCTCGTACTGCTCGGTATCGTGTTCTGGCCGATGCTCGGGTTTGGTGAAAGCGAGCCTGTTGACCTTGAGGATGATAGCGATACGAGCTACGAGGTGCTTTAGCTGAAATTCGCAAGCGCTTGCGAATTTCACTGAATCGTATGCTGGATATGCACCTAACTGTTTCTGGATCAAAAGGAGCTACCGTCAGTACGGCGATAGCTCCTTTTGCTGTATTCAGCTAATTATTCAGCCTGACGCTCTGTCCTGTAAAACATCTCGCTTAAGGAGTTGCCCTATGAGAAAAATAGTTCCAATACTTTGCATTTTGGCGTTGTCGCTATCGGGATGCCGCGCAACAACCTTGCTCAGAAATGGAGTAGATGAATTAAGGGATTATATCGCATCGGAAAATGCCAAGACAAAAAAGAAGCTGAATGATCGGCGCAACGAAAAGATTTCTACTCTAAATAGAGCAATTTCCGAGAAAAATGAAGAAATCATATTTGAACTCATGGCTGATGATCTGAGAGAAGATGGAGACAAACTTAAATCACAGCTAAAAGATTTTGTGAATTTTATTCCCGGTAAAATTGTAGAGACGAGTAACCATAGCTGGGGAACTTTAATCCACGCGGAAAACTATAAGGATGCCCCAGATAACGTTATCGAAAAAAAGATCTGGCCTCATGACGATGAAGGCAATTATTATTGTAGCGTTCGGGTATACCGGTTGTCTTATCTTGCAATAGATGATCAGGGTACAGAATACAAAATTACCATGGAATATATCAAAAGCAATGAGGCAAATCCGGAGGAGATTGGATTGAATTACGTAAGTATTTTCAAAACGGATCCAGATAGCGATGAAATAATTAGAGCTGGAAGAACGTGGGAATAAACAAGAAGAGATTCTTTGGTGGCGTCTCTTTTCTAGTGAAGCCGTATGAAGTAAATTGCCGTGCGGCAATGATGTCTGAAAGGAAAATCTGATGCACTCCTATTCTGCCCTGTTCGGTGCGTTTTTCTTTACGCTAGTCTTGCTGCTCGCCATCGCGATCGTGACTCTTGTCAGTAAATGGAAGGTGTATGCAAAGCTCGGCATGCCCGGCTGGTACTCTCTCGTTCCTATCTATTCCGACCGCAAGCTTTATGAGCATGTTCGTGCCAACAAGGAGAACAAGACGCTTGTTATGGCGTATCTCATCATTTCGCTCCTCACCATCGCACAGCTCGCGACGATCATCATCTTCCTTAACAACCTCGTCCAGATATTCGTCTAGATGAAATTCGCAAGCGCTTGCGAATTTGACTGTATGAAACGCTGGTATGTGCTTAGCTGTTTTTTAGAGCAAAAAGGGCTACCGTCAGTACGGCGATAGCCCTTTTTGCTGTCTTTAGCTAATTATTCTGTTTGGAAAATTTCAAATTGGACATCTGGAAAATTGTCTGGTGAAGGCATAGTCCCAATCCGGATCGATCACACCTGGTGCTCCTGTACTAAAGCGAGCGTTTTCCCTCCAATTTTCTAGGGTCCAAGAACTCAGATCTTCGGATAGGTTCATGCAGCCATAGAACATCCTGTTCAAATCCACTGCCCGCGAAATATTCCATGTTTCGGCACCGATTTTTCTTAGCCTTTCACATTCGAAAAACATCTCATGCAAGTCAACAGCACTGTAGAGGTTGTAGCCGTCCATGCCGAGCCGTTTTAGCGATTTGCAACCATAGAACATTCGACTCGTATCAGCCACCAACGGCATTCCGAAACGCGGCATCCTGACCTGCTCAAGGTTACCACAGCTTTCGAAAAGGCCTTGAGCTGCAGTCGTGCATGTCGTATCCAGTTTCTCCAGATCGGCTGCACAGAGATTTTTAAACCGGTTGAACCAATGGCAGAGTTTCCTCGGTTTTATCCCGCCGTCCGCAACGGAAACACCGGTAACGCGATCAGCGATCGCGTCAGTTGTCCAACAATGATCGTTAAAATTTTCGAAGACCTTCGTTACATGCTTTCCAGCAAATTCTGTTCCCAACACAGGAATGCGCCCATAGCGGTAAAAGGTAAGTGATTCATCGTCTACGGAGTATACGGCAAATTGCCTGTCAGCCATTTCGATTCCTTTCTCTCGGCCTACGGCAATATGATTGCCTGACAAACGAGAAGGTCTTGAAACCGCGGAATCTATGGTCGAAATTGTTTCAGATGAACGATATGGACAAGCCATACCACTGGTTTAAATCTATCCTTACATTCAGTCCCACCATAAAAGACCGGGCTTTCCTGTTTGCAACTCCCCAGGTTGAAACGTGGTTGTTTGACAAGAGGTATGCGATTATTGAAACGGCACGTGAAGCGGGCTATTTGCAAAGGCACCGCGACGTGGAAATTGGTAAAATATCAAATCGATCCTCTTGAATACGCTGCAAGACTTGCAGCCGGAAAAGGAAAGGAATGATGCAAGACATGAACGAAACAGACAACAAGCAAAAGAAAGGGGGAGGCATGTTCAGCAAGATCAAGGCCGTCAGCCGCCGCGCTGCGACCGTTGCCGCCGGTACCGTGCTCGTTTTGTCGCAATGCCTGGGCAGCTTCGGTGCCGCATTCGCGCCGAGTACGGCCTATGCAGATACTTCAACTAAGACGGCAACCGTCACCCTCGCCGATACCGAGAACGGCAGCCTGTCGTTTGTCGGCAGGGACGACGACACCAAGACCATTACGGTGAATGTCGGCGAGACGGTCGCAATCAAGGCCTCTCCCGCCGACGGGTATTTCGCCGACAGCCTCTCCGTCTTCAATAACTCCGATAACGATGCCTCCGCCGTCTCGCTCAAGGACGGGATCGGCACCTTCAAGGTGACCGGCAGCGCCACCGTTTCCACCATTTTCTACGAGAACGGTTCTAACGGCTCCTCCATCCTCAAGGCCGTGAAGGTCAAGGAGGGTAAGGCCAACAAGGCTATCGATGAGAAGACCTATATCAAGGAGAACGCCGATTCCAAGTACGTCGGACTCGGCGACAAGCTGGAGAAGAAGGATGTACTCACCGTGACCACCACGGTCGTCGACTCCAACATCCTCCCGAATGCCTCTCTCGATAACCTCTGGGCCGACGACGACGGCGATGGCATGTCGGACCATGCAGACGCGCTGCGAGCAAATGCAGTCAGCCATGCGATCCTCTATGACCTCAACGAGGATTCCGACTACTATGTCGGCTACGCCGGCTCCCGCATCTCCGGTGCCACCCTTGCCGATTGGGGCGCCTCCGAGAACAACGCCGACGCCAAGATGCGCGACGGATTTGTGTTCGACGATGCCACCGGTCTCATCTATGTGCCGAAGAAGTATACCGAGAAGAACAAGAAGGGCGAACTCAAGGTCGCTTCCTCCCGTATCCAGCTGCTCTATGCAACTGCAGACAAGGGCGCAGAGAACAGCATCAGCGTCAAGATCTCCGAGGACGGCGTGGACGGGGATGTCGCCGAGAACGGAACCGCCAAGGTCGATATCCTCGCCACCGACACGAAGATCGTTCTCGCCAAGGACAAGGCCGCCCGCGAGTCGCTGAAAGACAGCTCGATCGATTCCGTCATCGCGAACGGCATCGAGTACACCCGCGATATGGACATGTGGTCCTACGATGAGGGCACCGGTACGCTCGATCTCAAACTCGCTCCGGCCGGTGTTCGCACCGTCAAGGTCAAGCTGACGAACGATACTGGCAAGACTGTCGGCAACTTCCTCACCTCTATCGCCACCAAGGCATTCGCCGGTAACGTGAACAACATCGGCACCTGGAAGTTCAATACGGCACCATATGTCGGCATGACCTTCCACACCGCCGGCCACAACAAGTACACCGGTACCGCGGCCGGCGGCCATACCATGCCGGCAGTCGAGAACCCGTCCGGAGGCCGCTACGAGGCGAAGACCATCTACCAGGCGCTCGGCACCCAGGGCGTGGACGTCTCCGCCCTGCAGTCCGGCAACTACTCCATCGAGCGCACCTGCACGATCAACGCGCAGACCACGTCCTCCGGCGTGGAGATCCCCAACGCCGCAAACCTCAACCTGACTTGCGGCCATGTCGGCGTCAACCCATCCGGCCAGCTCCAGAATGGCTACAACCAGCCGAAGTACACCGATGACGATTACGGCCAGACCGTCCGTGTCGCCGCCGTATACGGCAACGAGGCCGTCGTGGGCGTCACTGTCCCGACCACCTTCACGCAGGCAGGTGCCGGCTTCTTCAAGGTCAACTGGCAGCTCAACAAGGTCAACGTGACCTTCAGTAAGATTTCCGCCGATGCCAAGGTGACGAACGGCAACAGCGAGTACTCCTATGCGGGCGCCGAGTTCGATATCTACCGCACCCGCGACAACGCGCTGGTCGCCCATATCACCATGGACGGTAACGGCCATGCCAACTACCAGCTCGACCCGAACGAGAACTATTATGCCGTCGAGACCAAGGCCCCGCAGGGCTTCCAGAAGCACGAGGGACGCATCGACTTCTCGACCGGTAACAGCGCCGGGGAACAGCAGTTCAAAGACGACCCTGGGTATGTGAAGATTACCGTTGCAAAGAAGGATTCCGCTACAAGCGGTGACCCTCAAACCAGCCTTTCCCTTGAAGGTGCAGAATACAAATGCACTTCCATCTCAACCCCTGGCTGGGAAGCAACCGGAAAGACGGATGCAAAGGGTGTTTTGTGGTTTACACGAGTTCCTTTTGGCGAAATTCAAATCGTCGAGACCAAGGCCCCTTCTGGATACAAGCTTGACACTTCAGTTCACACTTACACAGTTCGTGCGAATGAAGTAACTGATACTGGCACTATCGAGCTTGAGCCGGAGGATGATTTCGCCGAGAACCCGCAGGCGTTCGATGTCGAGATCGCCAAGACCAAGGGCGGCGAGGACGACAGCTGGGAGTCCGACAACGGCCATGGCAAGCCTGCCGTCGGCGTGCAGTTCCAGATCATCTCGAACTCCACCGGCAAGGTCGTCGGCACGCTGACCACCAACGAGAGCGGATTCGCCTCAACCAAGGATGCCGATACCTGTGACGAGACTTCCATCTCCGAGGACAAGACGGATGATGCAACCCGTCCGTGGTTCGGCGAGGGCAAGCGTAATGCCGGCATCGACGGCGCGCTGCCGATCGATCAGAAGGGCTACACAATCCACGAGGTGGATTCCACGGTGCCCGAGGGTTACGACCATGTCGATGACTGGACTATCTCGGCAGATGAAGAGGTCAACCAGAGCACGAAGTACTACTCCGTGATCGACAAAACGTTGACGAGCCGACTCCAAATCGTTAAATGCGACGCGGAGACGGGCAACACAGTTCTGCTCTCCGGCTTCAAGTTCCAGATCCTCGATGCTGACGGCAAGGTCGTATCGTTTGACGACCCGTATGACGTGAACGCCAAGGTCGACACGTTCACCACCGACGCGAACGGTCAAGTTTCCATGCCCGGAAAGCTGAAGTCCGGCAAGTACGCCGTCAAGGAAATCGCCACCTCCGCCCCGTATCTGCTCAACAGCGAGACGGTCGGTTTCGAGGTCTCCAAGGACTACAAAGACGCCTCTCCCATCACCGTCGTAAAGGTCTTCGACAGGCAGGTCATGGGGCAGGCGACCATCACCAAGTCCTGCGCCGATGACGGCAAGAATCTCAAAGATGCAGAGTACGATGTCGTCGCGCAGGAGAATGTCGTCTCCCCCGATGGCACCGTGCGTGCGTCCAAGGGACAGATTGTCGACCATGTGACCACCGGTGACGATGGAACCGCCGCCACCAAGAAACTCTATCTCGGTTCCGGTTCCGCAACCTATGCCTTCATCGAGACCAAGGCTCCGAAGGGCCATGTGCTCGATACGACCCCGGTCGAGTTCACCCTTTCCTATAAGGACGACAAGACCGATCTCGTGACCGCTTCCGTAGAGCAGAAGGACAAGCCGACCAAGGTAAAGGTCAACAAGACCATTCTCGGTACCGATGATGTCCTCGCCGGCGCCAAGTTCGACATTTGGAACATTGATGACCAGGAGACCTTCCAGACCGTCACAGCCAATGCGATCCGCGCCGATGAGGGCAAAGAGGTCTCCGTCAAGCAGAATGTCTCCTCTTCCACCGTCACGGTCAATTCGAATGAATATTCGATTGTCCTGAAGGACAAGAACGGCAGGGAGATCGAGGTCGGAAGCGACACGGCTGTCGAGGCCGGTGACTACACCGTCGTGGCTAAGAAGGGCGACGATGAGGTAAAGCTTTCCGACGCCACGATTTCCGTAGACAAGGGTAAGTCCTATACCGTCGCCATCAAGAACCATATCTTCGGAACTTCCGCTGAGCTCAGCGAGACCGGTGACTCGGTGCCGAGCGTGAAACTGACGTGGGATGCCGCCCGCAAGGCATACACCACCGACAAGACCCTTGCCTCCGGCAAATACACCGTCTCCGTCGATGGCGGCGCGGTTGGAAAGATTTCCGTCAAGAACGGCGAGATCGCCTACGCATCCATCTCCGATGGAAAGGTCAAAGCCGAGCCTGTCCTCCTCAAAGACGGCAAGAAGTTCACCGAGCGCACCACGGACGCGAAGGGCGAGTTCGACGTGAAGCACCTCACCACCGGTTCCTACCGCATGGTCGAGACCGAGGCTCCCGCCGGCTACATCGAGAACCCGAACGTTTTCGCCTTCACAGTCGATTCCGACGGCATGACTGAGGGCGTGGCCGAGTACACGATCGATGTCACGGACGACTACACCAAGCTGCATGTCTCCAAGCGCGATATCACGAATGAGGCCGAAATCGAGGGCGCGAAGCTCACGGTCAAGGATTCCGATGGCAAGGTCATCGATTCGTGGACTTCCACCACGGAGGACCATGTGATCAATGCCCTCGCGCCCGGTAAGTACACGCTCACCGAAGAGCGCACGCCGCATACCTATGATGTGGCGGAGTCCATCGATTTCACCGTGGAGAAGACCGGCGAGATCCAGATCGCCGTCATGTACGACAAGCCGATCTCCATCAAGGGTGAGATCGACAAGCGCCAGGAGATCGCAGACCCCACGCATCCGTATACGGAGGCTAACGGTGACGGCGAGAACAACGCCGATACCAGCACGTCAGATGACGGAAGCTATGATTACACCCTCGATTTCCGCTCCACCTCTAACACCTGGACGGATGAGTTCACCGTCGAGGACGACCTTTACGGAGTCATGACCGGTAAGGCCACCCTCGATTCGATCACGACCCCGCAGGCGTACAAGGACTTCGATGGCAAGATGAACGTCTGGTACAAGACCGATCAGACACCATCCGATTACTCCGACGAATCCGGTGCCAACCAGACCCTTTCCGACGGACACGGCAACCCGTGGCTCACCGACGAGTCCAATTCCGAAACCCTCGGCAAAGACGGACGTAAGATTGATTACACCGGTTGGAAGCTTTGGAAAGCCGACGTGTCCACCACCGAGGCCGAGGACCTTAAGGTGTCCGACCTCGAGCTTGCCGAGGGCGAGCACGTCACTGCAATCCGTTTCGAGTACGGGCGCGTCGAATCCGGCTTCACCACGCGTGAGGACGATTGGGACCGTGACGGCATCAAGGACTCCCATGATGACGTGAACGACGCAACCGAGACCGCCAAGGGCAACGGTTCGTACTCCGATGGGGTCTCCATCCTCGTCGATCTCGACGGCTCCGGCAAGTTCACGGCATTCGGCAATAACGGTCTCGGCGGTAAGATCAAGCAGAAGGATGGCACCTATACCTGCAAGGACGGGGATACCGTCTATTCCCTCACCCTGAACAAGGACGGGTCCGCCTCCGCGAAGATGACCGATAAGGACGGCAAGGAGACCAAGGTCGACCTCGCCGCCGGTCAATTCAAGATCAGCGGGGGCGTTTCCGGTGACTATGCACCGGCTATCGTCCATATGAAGGTCACCGACGATTACCGCGATGGCGACTCCTTGGAGAATTACGCCAAGGTCGACCTCTACCGCAACGGCGGTGGCGAGGACCAGCTCGAGGACCATGACGATGACAAGGTGAAGCAGACCCCGAAGTCCGATTCCGCCATCATCGGCACCACGCTCACCGGCGAAGACGGCAAGCACACCGTCAAGGTCGGCGAGAAGGTCGAGCTCACCGATACCGTCTCCTACACGAATATCGAGGCGGGTGTCGAGCATACCGTCACCGGTACGCTTATGGATAAGACCACCGGCGCTCCCCTCTCCGATGGGGACGGTAACCCACTCAGCTCGAGCGTCACCTTCACTCCGGAGGACAAGGACGGCACCGTTGAGGTCAAGGCCATCAGCCGCGAGGCCGGTGCC
>ENA-OPVL01000907-OPVL01000907.1-human-gut-metagenome-genome-assembly--contig:-NODE-907-length-18980-cov-5.174690_pt1 | contig 18980 bp, 11 predicted proteins | sample MGYA00241496_ERZ501984 | MGnify/ENA primary metagenome ERZ501984 (study PRJEB25962, sample SAMEA2042986) | human gut metagenome | biome: human gut; feature: human-associated habitat; material: faeces... | reverse complement strand
GACAATCTCATATAGCGTATCCACATCTGCTCCTGTATAATCCACCGCTGTCAAGTCGCTTCCTTGATCTTGCAAATATGCATTTGCGGCAGTTACAATTGCTCCTGTACCGCATACATAACCATTTTCAGTGGTTGGATTTCCTATAAAATATTGATTCAAATCATTTCCATACAATCGCCCGTCGCTTCCGTAATACAAATTCAACTCCTGGGTAGGAAGATATTTTGTGGCCATCTCAACTTTATCTGCTTCCATACCATAATAATTCAGTACCATAGTCAATGCAGTAATTTCACAACCGGTCGGTAACTCAGGCATTTGAAATATAATATCAAATGAGTTAATCTGATGTTGCGATTCTGCAATAACGCTCTCTTGTTCTTCCATATTTTCTTCTAAAAAAATATCATTCTTGGAAGTTTCACTTGTATTATTTGCAGTCTCCAATACCGGTTTACACGCAGCAACTTCTGCAGATAGATTCTGAGGTATAAAATAACATAGGAAAATTATCGTACAAACCAATAAAACTGCTAAAACACCATTTATTATTTTAATATGTAACTGCATAATTTATATTTCCTATTCCCTTAGAGTATTTTCTATTAATATATTATGTTAAAGATACCATGTGAGAGATATGTGAAAAAACTGATATCATTTAGAAAAAATAGACTTCTAGCAAATCAAGCCTCTGTATAGCATATCATCCCAAAACAAAATGTGGAAAAGGGTATTTTTCTTCTTACATCTAACCTGCAGCAATCTAAATTTATCAAATAAATCAAATGAGTTCTGCCGTGAACATAAGTAGACTTTTTATAGATAACATGATAACATAATAATACTCCCAAGAATTACGTAGTTACATAAAAAAATTACTGTTTTTTGTAACTATATAGGTGTTAAAAAAAGTCTACCTTTTTTGCCAAAAGGTAGACTTTTTTGAAATATTTCATTACAAACTGTTGTTTGCTTCATTAAAACGCCTTACAGTAATTCTGCTCTCAACTCTGCACCTGATTTTATAGATAAATAAGCAGGCGGAATATCCAATACAGTTTTTGCACCGTAGTTTCCCTCTTTTGATAAACGATACGCAGCACGTGCATATGCTACCAATACGCTGGCGGTAAATTCAGGATTAGAATCTAATTTAATAGAATATTCAATCACATGATGATGTTCTAAATCCTTACCGGTTACTCCGGTACGAATTACAAATCCACCATGCGGAATACCACTGTGCTTTTCATTCAATTCCTCTTGGGAAATAAAATGTACTGTTGTATCATAATCTGCAAAATATTTTGGCATAGTTTTGATTGTTTCTTCTATTTTCTTTAAATCAGCACCTTCTTTGGCAACAACAAAACATTCCCTGGTATGCTTTTCTCTGGTAGTCAGCTCCGGCTGTTTACCGCTTCTGACCGCATCTAAAGCCTGCGGCACTGGAATGGTGTATTGTTTGGCATCTTGTACACCTTCAATCCTACGAATTGCATCCGAGTGACCTTGGCTTACACCTTTACCCCAAAAAGTATAGTCTTTTCCGTCAGGCAAAATAGCGCCTGCATACATTCTATTTAAAGAGAACATACCCGGGTCCCAACCAACTGAAATAATAGAAACTTTATTAGAAGCCTTTGCAATAGCATCTACCGTTGCGTAATGTCCCGGAATATTTGCATGGGTATCAAAACTGTCAATCGTATTAAAGTATCTGGTAAACTCAGGAGTTTGTACAGGTAAATCTGTTGCACTGCCGCCGCATAGAATTAATACATCTATTTTATCTCTCATCTCAGACGCTTGGTCAATGTGATACGCAACAGCACCCTTTGTATTTAATGTAAGCTGAGAAGGATCTCTGCGAGTAAAAACACCTACCAATTCCATATCCGGATTCTGGCTGACAGACAATTCAACACCTCTGCCTAAATTTCCATATCCTAAAATACCAATCTTAATTTTTTCCATAAAATTTTATCTCTCCTTAGAATAAAAACATATATTGGAACAGTAATAGTAATTCTTAAATTTATGTACAAATCATACCATAAAAATAGGAGGTTTGTGAACTTTTTTTCAAAAAAATTAATCCGTGAACTTCGCTCCGAATATCTGCCAACCCAGTGTGAGGCCGAAATTCCAGTTCTTTTCCGGTGAACTATAATGATTTAGGTAGGCACTTACCACCCCGAACGGCAGTTTTACAACCAAGGCCAGTTCTCCCATATATTCAAAGCCATGAAAGAGCTTTCCATAGCTTGCCTTGTTGCTTTCATCCGGAATGATCGGGAAAATCGGTACAAAGCCATACAGACCAAGTCGTGCATGAAACACCGTGTTCAACTGATAAATGGGCATAATCCCTCCTCCGATGAACTGATTGGCCCGGAAAGCCTCATTATAGGTTGTCTTGCTGTGATAGGTAGGGGTAAACTCACCGGCCTGCATCATGGTAGCCCGGTAATTATGACTGAAGTTCCGCGAAGAATAATATCCCTTGATATAAGTACCCAGCGTGAAATTATGCCGGAAGTTGAAATACCGCTCCATCTCGTACGACAGTTGCAGCCATGACTGGATATATTCATATCCTCCCTGATGCGGATCTTCTCCCATACCGGCCCTGTAATGCTCCGTACCCGTATAAAAATGGGCAGCGAGCCGTTCCCTGCGTCCGGAGGTAGCATATTGCCGGCTGTTCAGCGTATTGCCGTCAAGAGCCACCGAGCCTCCGAAAATTGTATAATTGCTGGCATCCCGCTTCGCATTGGTAAAATCAATGACCTTGGTCTGGAAATACTGATCTTCCATCCCTGCTACTCCCACACTGAATTCTGCCTTCTGGCGGCTCAGAAAGGGAAAGGATACCATCAGCTTGACAAACTGTTCGTCTTTTTTGTTGAAAATCGGGTCATTCCCTGCATTGAAGAACTTGCCGTTCGTCAGATAGTCGAACGATGAAAGGGAGCCTACTATCCGGTATGACGTGGGAATTCCTGTCGGGATATCTATACGGCCGGACACCTGCAGATTATTGTAGATCTGCCCGAACTGCGCATCAAGCGCCACTTCCTTCGAAAAGTTATTCAGGTTATGATAAGTTGCCCCGACATAAATCTGATTGGAGCCGTTGGATCCCACGTTACCTCCCACATGGAGCGACAGATCATCCTCAAGCTTCACTTTCAGATCGAGATCGTACGTACGGTCCATCGGATTATAGACAGCATGCGGAATGATTTCAGAGATCATGTTATCGGAAATCAGCCGGAAATAGCCCCGCCGGAAATCCTCCAGCGTAAAGATTTCCTGGTCGTGGGAATGAAACTCCCTGCGGATGTAACGTTTCTGCTGGTCGTTTGCCCCATGAATCACAATCTTGCGGAAACGAAGTTCCGGCATGGCATTCCGGAATGCCACCCGCTTCCGTTCCAGCTGACGAAGATTGATGCGCCGGGAAATGCGGCTCTTGATCGAATCCATCAGTTCAATAGTCCGCTTATAGCCATTATCGTGAAGTTCGTCGAAACGGTCAAAGTCCATCAGGCTGACGTCATCATACTTGAAAGTCATCAGAATGCCGAGAGAATCAGGAACCGTATAGTCCGTTTTCTGCATGATCATGTTTTCCAGCTGCCCCATGATGTCGCCTTCCTTAGGCTTGCCGGGATTGGAACTGACCACGCTTCCGATAATTATATCCGGATGGAAGTTCTCCGTCATGATATTCACGGGGAAATTGTTGTAGATACCACCGTCATACACCAGTACGGAATCTATTTCAATAGGCTTGAACATGGCAGGAAAACTCATGGAAGCCCGTACTGCATCACCCAGATCTCCCTCGTTGAAGATCAACGGACGCTTGTTGTGTACATCCGATCCGACACAGCGGAAAGGTACAAAAAGCTTGTCGAAATCTCCATGACACACCGCCGTGGCCTGTCCGAACAGTTCCACAAAGGCAATGTTCATCTGGACCGGATTGACCACACTCGAAGGCAGAAACTGGGTTTTGACCTTATGAAGCGGATTACGCAGGGACACCCGGATGTTCAGAAATTCCGGGGTAGGCGGATTCCGCTTGAAATAATAAATGTAGCGCTCTTCGATGTTTCCGGTATACCAGCGTTTGAAATCTTCCGACTTGATCAGTTTCTCCATATCGTCAGGCGAATATCCCATGGCATAGAGAGAACCGATAATGGCTCCCATGGAGGTACCCGTAATATAGTCAATCGGAATATTGTTTTCTTCCAGGGCACGGATGATCCCGATATGAGTCAGTCCTTTCGCTCCTCCGCCACTCAGCACAAGCCCTACTTTCTGGGCCTGCGCAGGAAGCAGGTTCAACAAGGTTATCAAAAACAAGCTGATGATGAAATATAGTTTCTTCATACGTCCAAAATCACATTATTGCCGTTCATTTGCGTTTCTTCCTTCCTGCTTCCTGTCAGAAAAAGTCACAAAGCCAAGAAGTTTACCAAAGATAGGTGAAAAAATGGTTTCTGGCAAAAGTTTGAGCAAATTTTGCCAGAGTTCAGAATCTTTTCAGATTTCACGTCTACCTTTGCACTGTAAACTTAACAGAAGAAGATATGAAGAAACAAATGAAACACTTTGCATGGATTGCATGCATGGCAACCGCTATGATTGGCTTACAGAGCTGTGACAACGACGATAAAGACCTGGCACAGGCCCCAACGGATATCCAGAAGGCTTTTGACGCCAAGTATCCGGACACCCGCGTCACGGAATGGGAGCTGGACCGCGGAGAATACAAAGCAGATTTCTACTACAGCGATGCGACTTATACAGGCATTGAAGCTACAGCCTACTTCAGCCAGAGCGCACAATGGCTGCGGACAGAGTTCGAAGTGATCGGTCTGTATCATTCCGGAAAACTGCCTGAAGCAGTGAAAACAACAATCAGCCGGGAAGCAGGAACGGCCAAAGTGGACGATGTGGACTTCATCGACACCCCGGACACGGATTATTACCTGGTGGAAATCGATCAGGAACCCAACGACCGTTACCTGAAAATCGGAGAAGACGGAAGCATATTGCCGTAAAACAGAATCCCGGATATAATAGAGACCATGATTTTCATGGTCTCTGCTCGTTTAAAGCCTGTACATGCACGTCTCTCAATTATATCCTGCGACAGATAAGTCGTTTTTTAATATTGTACTGAACTTTTTTGCCCCAATATCAGAATTCAGATGGTTTCCATCATAAAAATCGTCATCCGTAAAGCGACAGTCGTCAAAATACTCATGGGAACTGACATTATCCCAACAGGAAACTACCTCAGCAACAGCTTTACGGATTAACTCCAATTGCTTTTTGTCTGCCAGCCGGTAGTATTCCGGATGAACAGGCGGCATTACGAGATAAAGATGTATCCCACGTTTATGGCACAACTCGGCAACTTTATGCATACGGCAGATATTGCTCTGATAAAGTTTACTATCTTTATCTGCCAGTATAGGTTTATGCTGGTTTCTCACCATACGCGGAATATCTTCCAGCCATCTGGCACTTTTGTAAATATGATCGTAACTATGATCTAGTCCAAGAGAATCACAAAACACTGTCGGCTTTCTCTGAATATAATATTTGACCATTTACGTAAAGCTAACGAGCCAAGATAGGGTAACTCCACATTATGAAAATAATCCTCTTCACGAGTTATATCCATATAAATCTTGTGATTTATAAGACTACTTTCATCCACCTCCTCACAATCATCAGTCCATAATGAATGAAAGCAAATTCCCCAAATCACAAACTTCAAACTCGGCATTTTATCAATATGCTTTTCTAACAAAGCTTGATTAAAGCGGAACCATTCTCCTGAAATTGCCAGATTATATGTGCTATCCGACAGGAAAACAGGATTAATACTACAATTAACCACAGAACTTCCAATAATCAGAGTTTTGAGGTTAAGTGTATTCTTTTCCAGTAAACACCGCTTATAGGCCAGGGGATTAGGTACCTGACGCAACATATATTCTATTCCTCCGGCTAATAGAATCAGCGACAAAGAAAAGATTCCTACATAAGAAAGAAATTTCTTCATTTTATTTTCTGGTTAAAATTGGAAATAAATAAATTCTTCTTGTTTCCCGGCTAGTAGAAATGTAGCAATAAAGACAATGTAATAAATAGTCCAACGAACAGCCCGATGCCGGAAAATACCTTTCTCTTCAAGCTGTAACCCAAATTGCTTTTGGCGCTGCAACCATTCTATTATTAGAAGGATCGCAATATATATCAGAGGATCTTTTCCATGTGCAGGCATGGAAAAATGAAATTTTGTAACCATACAGACAATGTAATCCCATGCCTGATGAATGGTTTCTGCCCTAAATATTATCCAACCGATCACAACAAGCATAAAAGTTATAAGCATCTGAAAAACTTCCTTGACAGAAGGTAGTAAACGATCTTTCGCTACAACATCCGTGTATTTCCGGTTTTTCCCTAAAAGTAACAGAGGAAAAAAAAGAAAAGCATGATAGGCCCCCCAGCATACAAACGTCCAGTTAGCTCCATGCCAGAATCCACTGACAAGAAAAATAATGGCTGTATTGCGCATGGTTTTCCATTTGCTGCATCTGCTTCCCCCAAGCGGGAAATAGATATAATCACGAAACCATGTGGTCAGAGAAATATGCCAACGGCGCCAGAACTCTGCAATATCTCTAGAAAAATACGGATAATTAAAGTTGCGCATCAAATTAATCCCGAAAAGTCTGGCTGTACCGATTGCAATGTCAGAATAACCGGAAAAGTCTCCATAAATTTGAAAAGTAAAAAATATCGCCCCTAAAAGCAAATGAGAACCGTCCAAACTTTGGTAGTCAGCAAAAATGGAGTTTACTGCTATGGCACAGTTATCAGCTACAACCATTTTTTTAAATAATCCCCATAAAATCTGACGCATTCCATCAACCGCTTGCTCATATGAGAAACTGCGTACTTTCAAGAACTGCGGAAGCAAGTTTGTGGCCCGTTCAATAGGTCCGGCCACAAGTTGCGGGAAAAAACTGATAAAAGCAAAGAATGCAACAATATCATAAGTAGGCTTTATCTTATGTTGATAAACGTCTATCGTATAACTCAATGCTTGAAATGTATAGAAACTGATACCCACAGGAAGCAAAATATCCAGAGTTACCCAGTCTGCCTCCCATCCTAAAGCACTTAACAGGATTGCCAGATTCTCACCAAAGAAATTGCAGTACTTAAAAACACAGAGAATTGCCAGATTCAATATTATGTTACCGGCACTAATCCATTTCTGCTTTTTTCTATTTCCTTCATTGCGGTCCAAAAGTATGCCACTCATATAGCTGCAAAAGGTCGTTAAGGCAATGAGTAACAGGAAACGCCAGTCCCACCAACCGTAAAAAACATAACTTGCTATTACTACAAACAGATTCTGCCAGCGTAAAGGTTTGAATACAAACCAGTAAAGCAAAAATACGACAGGAAGATAAATTAAAAATTCTATAGAGTTGAACAACATTTCCGTATAACATTTGTATTTATTTGCAAATGTAAACACAAAAAAGCACTTTATAAAATCATATTGCATTAAAAACTTCTTCCCCTGAAAAAAAGAAGCGCATCTCCGGGAGACTGCCTTACGGCGGTACTCCCGGGATGCGCTTTCTTTATTTTATGTGATTAAGTACTTTCGCTTATCCGATCAGGTCAATGCTGCGTTTTACGAAGTTCGTCAAAGCTTCACCCTTCAGCATGTTGTTCTGCAACAGAGCCAGGTCGATCAGCTGATGAACTACCTTATTGCCGGCAGCATATGTGTTGAGAATATTGTTCTTCTGCTGCTTCTGGTCGTCCAGTTTCTTTTCCACATCCTTCAGTTCGTCTTTCTCTGCAACAGGGATTTCTTCATCCTTCTTGCCTTCGTGAGCTTTCTGCAGTTCTTTCTGACGAAGTGTCAGCATGGCAATTTCTGATTCAACGGGAACCAGCTGTTCTGCACAGGCAGATTCGGCATCTTCCAGTACCTGCTTAACCAGCTTGTGGTCGCTGTTCAGCACAAGACTGTACATATCCGGCATTTCACCATAGAAGCTCATGCCCGGCTGGATGCTGGCCATATCCTTCATACGACGCATATATTCAGCCTGTGTGATCACGATCGGAGCAGAAGTTTCACCCATGGCACGGGTTTCTACATGGAATTCTACTTTCTGAACTTTCGGCAGCTGTCCGCTAAACAGGGTAGACAAGGTCTGACGCTTGTCTTCAGCCAGTTCTTCACCATGAGCATCTTCCTTCACGATCAGACGGTCAATGATATCACTGTCCACACGGGTGAAACGGCTCTTTTCCAGTTTCTGTTCCAGCATGTTGATCATCGGGACATCCAGTTGTCCGTCCATCAGCAGGACATTATAGCCCTTGTTCTTGGCTGCATCAATATAAGTGTACTGCTCATCTGCATTGTTTGCATACAGATAGATCAGATTGCCGTCCTTGTCAGTCTGGTTATCCTTGATCAGAGTCTGATATTCCTCAAAAGTATAATACTTGCTGTCCGTATCCTTGAACAAAGCGAATTTATTGGCTTTTTCATAGAAGTCTTCCTGCGTCAGCATACCGTAATTGATGAAGATCTTCAGGTCATCCCATTTGGATTCGAACTCCTGACGGTCGTTCTTGAAGATCGACTGCAGACGGTCGGCTACCTTCTTGGTGATATAAGTCGAGATCTTCTTCACATTTGAATCACTCTGCAGATATGAACGGGATACATTCAACGGAATATCCGGTGAGTCGATCACACCGTGAAGCAAAGTCAGGAAGTCAGGCACAATACCTTCCACTGAATCAGTTACATAAACCTGATTGCAATAGAGCTGGATCTTGTTTTTCTGCAAGTCGATGTTGCTCTTGATCTTCGGGAAGTAGAGCACACCGGTCAGATTGAACGGATAGTCCACATTCAGATGAATCCAGAACAGCGGCTCATCAGACATCGGATACAAATCACGGTAGAACTTCTTGTAATCCTCATCCTTCAGTTCGCTCGGTTTCTTGGTCCAGATCGGGCAAGTATCGTTAACGACATTCCATTCATCTGTCTCCACCTGCTTGCCGTCTTTCCATTCTTTCTTCTTTCCAAACGCTACCGGCACAGCCAGGAAGCGGCAGTATTTGTTCAACAAGGCCTGAATACGTGATTCTTCCAGGAATTCTTTGCAGTCATCGTCCACATACAGAATAATATCGGTACCGCGATCTGCTCTTTCAGCATCTTCCAGCGTAAACTCAGGACTTCCGTCACAAGTCCATTTCACGGCCTTTGCATCCTCACGATAAGACTTGGTGACAATTTCCACTTTCTTTGCTACCATAAAGGCAGAATAGAATCCCAGTCCGAAATGTCCGATGATCGCATTGGCATCATCTTTATATTTAGCCAGAAAATCGTTGGCGCCGGAGAAAGCGATCTGATTGATGTATTTGTCGATTTCTTCGGCAGTCAGTCCCAGACCACGGTCGGAAATGGTAATGGTTTCCTTGTCTACCTTCACCTGGATGGTCAGGTCACCGAGTTCGCCTTTAAACTCTCCTTTGGAAGCCAGCGTCTTCAGTTTCTGGGTAGCGTCTACCGCATTTGAAACCAATTCACGAAAGAAGATTTCATGATCACTATACAAGAATTTCTTGATGATGGGGAATATGTTTTCTGTAGTTACCCCAATATTACCTTTCTGCATATATTTATACGTTTTAATGATGATACATTGATATTTTTTCACAGCGTACACATGCAAAAGAAATGCCATAAGGGGTATTCCGCCATTTTGTCAGTCGCATAAACTCCGTTGAAAAAAAACTCGGTCACCGTTATCCAGCGACCGAGTTTTTATTTTATAAATCTGATGATCTGACAAAAACAAGTCGAATCATCGTTCAATCTTCATCTGCAATCCGTCTCCGGAAGGCTTAAGGCTGACATGAATGACATCACCATTCTGCGGCTCTTCATTCAGGATCAGTTCTGCCAGTCCGTCTTCCAGATTACTCTGAATGGAACGTTTCAACGGACGGGCACCAAACTGAACGTCATAGCCTTTCTCTGCTACATACCGCTTGGCATCATCATCAATCCGGAGCTTGTAACCGATTGATTCCATACGCTGATACAATCTCTTCAGTTCTATATCTATAATCTTCGACAAGGCTTCTACATCCAACTGATCAAACGTAATGATCTCGTCCAGACGATTGATAAATTCCGGAGCAAACGACTTGTTCAGAGCCTTTGTAATGACGCTCCGGGAATATTCACTGTCATCGGTCCGCAACTGGGCTGCAAACCCGATTCCCTTGCCAAACTCCTTCAACTGGCGCGTACCGATATTGGAAGTCAGAATGATCACCGTATTCTTGAAGTCCACAGTCCGTCCGTTGCTGTCCGTCAGCCGTCCTTCATCCATTACCTGAAGCAACAGATTGAACACATCAGAGTGGGCTTTCTCTATTTCGTCCAGCAACACGATGGAGTAGGGACGACGGCGCACTTTCTCTGTCAGCTGTCCGCCTTCTTCATAACCGACATATCCCGGAGGCGCTCCGACCAGACGGGAGACAGAGTATTTCTCCATATACTCACTCATGTCAATACGGATCATGGCATCGGTCGTTCCAAAAAGCTGACGGGCCAGCTCCTTTGCCAGATGGGTTTTTCCGACACCGGTCGGTCCCAGAAACAAGAACGTACCAATCGGCTTGTTCGGATCTTTCAGACCAACCCGGCTGCGCTGAATGGCTTTTACCAAAGTATCCACGGCCTTATCCTGAGCGATGACTCTGGACTTCAGTTCTTCTTTCATGCCTTTCAGTCTTATTCCTTCGGCCTGAGCCATACGCTGGACAGGAACTCCTGACATCATGGATACAACATTCTCTATCTGAGGAGCATCTACAGTCTCACGCTGTTGCTTCAGATTTTCCTCCCATTCGCGTTTCATGACCTCCAGCTGATTCATGTAATTCTTTTCCTGATCACGGAAACTGGCTGCCAGCTCAAAGTTCTGCAAGTTGACTGCCTCGTTCTTATGCTTGCGGGCTTCTTCGATCAGCTTTTCCTGTTCTTCGATTTCCTTCGGAACGGAAACATTGGTCAGATGAACCCGTGAACCGGCTTCATCCAGGGCATCAATCGCCTTGTCAGGGAAATTACGGTCTGAAATATACCGGTCTGTCAATTTGACACATGCTTCCAGTGCTTCATCCGTATAATTCACGCAATGATGCTCTTCATACTTTTCCTTGATATTCTTCAGGATCTGCAATGTTTCTTCCGGTGTGGTCGGCTCGACCATCACTTTCTGGAAACGACGTTCCAGTGCTCCGTCCTTTTCTATATTCTGACGGTATTCGTCCAGAGTCGTAGCTCCGATACATTGAATCTCACCACGGGCCAGAGAGGGCTTCAGGATATTGGCAGCATCCATAGAGCCTGCTGCTGATCCGGCTCCCACAATATTATGAATCTCATCTATAAAAAGAATGATATCCGGATTCTTCTTCAGTTCGTTCAGAATGGAACGGATCCGTTCTTCAAACTGGCCGCGATACTTTGTTCCGGCAACCACTGCTGTCATATCCAGAGCAACAACACGCTTGTCGAACAAGATGCGTGACACCTTTCTTTCAACAATCCGCATGGCCAGACCTTCTACAATGGCAGACTTTCCGACACCCGGTTCACCGATCAGAATCGGATTGTTCTTCTTACGGCGGCTCAGAATCTGTGCCAGACGTTCGATTTCCTTTTCACGTCCGACTACCGGATCCAGCTTGCCTTCCTCGGCCGCCTTCGTCATGTCTGTACTGAATGAATCCAGGACAGGTGTATCCTTACTGGACTTCTGCTGCTTGGTACCGGCAACCGGCTGTCCTTCCGAACGGTAAGACATATTGCCTTCATCCGGCCTGCGGCGGCGGATGCCATCATCTTCATCCTCATCTTCCTCTCCGAAATCCAGACCGTCCTTCGGCTCCTCCTTGTGGGGTACCAGCCGGTCCATCACCTTCCGGTATGTCACTTCCTGACTTTCCAGTATCTCTGCTGCTTTATTTTCATTATCTTTCATAATCGCCAATAATACATGTTCAGTATCCACTTCCGGGCTCTTCAGCAATTTCGCTTCCAGAATGCTCAGCTTCATCACCTTGGAGGCTTTCTTGTCCAGATCCTTGTCGCTTCCGAAAAAGTTTTCCCTCACCGGAGAGGCAACTTGTCCTCTCAACTCGTCTTCCAGTATGAGTTTCAACTTTTTAAGATCTACATAAAGACTCTGCAGGATGCTTACAGCTTTATTGTCTCCTTCCCGGATAATACCCAGCAACAAATGTCCTGTACCGACATAGTTGTTTCCCAGCCGGTCGGATTCTTCTTTGCTGAACAATAAAATTTCGGATACTCGTTGTGTAAACTGATTGTCCATATATAATCTTTTCTCCTTATATCACTGCAAATATACATTATATAATTAACATATAACGAATCTCTCATTCTATTTAACAAAATGTATGCCACATCAGTCTGTTTCTGCCCCCAAAAAGACGAAGAATGAAGAAAAAACTTAAACAGGAACACTTTTTTGATAGAAATGTTTCGTATCTCGGGTAAAAGTCGTACTTTAGCATGGTTTTTAGCAAACCAGAGAGAGATGTATAATTAATAGTTTTTTAAATGCAAGAACAAGACAGAATTATAAAAATCAACATCGAAGAGGAAATGAAGTCGTCGTACATCGATTACTCCATGTCAGTAATTGTTGCACGCGCCCTCCCGGATGTCAGAGACGGTTTCAAGCCTGTACATCGCCGAATCCTTTATGGAATGATGGAACTGGGTAATACGTCTGACAAACCTTACAAAAAATCTGCAAGAATCGTCGGTGAAGTATTGGGTAAATACCATCCTCATGGAGATTTATCCGTATACGGAGCACTGGTCCGTATGGCTCAGGACTGGGCTATGCGTTATCCGCTGGTAGACGGCCAGGGAAACTTCGGTTCCGTTGATGGTGACAGCCCTGCTGCCATGCGATACACCGAAGCCCGACTGAAGAAAATCGGAGAGGACATGATGCAGGATTTGTATAAGGAAACGGTTGATTTCCAGAACAACTTCGATGATACTCTGCAGGAACCGGTTGTCATGCCGACCCGCATCCCGAATTTGCTTGTAAACGGTGCTTCGGGTATTGCCGTAGGTATGGCTACCAATATGCCGACTCACAATTTATCAGAAGTAATAGATGCCTGTGTAGCTTACATTGACAATAACGAAATCGATATTGACGGCCTGATGCAGTACATCAAGGCTCCCGATTTCCCGACCGGAGGCTATATATACGGTATCAGCGGTGTACGTGATGCATACGAAACCGGTAGGGGACGTGTGATCATGCGTGCCAAGGCTGAAATCGAATCGCATCCGACACATGACAAGATTGTTGTTAACGAGATTCCTTATAACGTCAACAAGAAAGAATTGATTGAAAGCATCGCTTCTCTGGTCAACGAAAAGAAGATTGATGGTATTTCATACGTCAACGATGAATCAGACCGTGAAGGTATGCGTATCGTCATCGATGTGAAACGCGATGCAAATGCCAGCGTTGTATTGAACAAACTGTTCAAGATGACAGCGCTGCAGACTTCTTTTGGCGTAAACAACATTGCCCTGGTTCACGGACGCCCAAAATTGCTGAATCTGAAAGATTTGATCCAGCTGTTCGTAGAACACCGTCACGAAGTAATCATCCGCCGTACTCAGTATGACTTGCGCAAAGCAAAAGAACGCGCACATATTCTGGAAGGTCTGATCATTGCTTCCGACAATATCGATGAAGTAATCCGGATCATCCGGGCTGCCAAGACTCCGAATGAAGCTATCACGAACCTGATGGAACGCTTCCAGCTGTCGGAAGTGCAGGCACGTGCAATCGTAGAAATGCGTTTGCGTCAGTTGACTGGTCTGATGCAGGATCAGCTGCATGCTGAATATGAGGATCTGATGAAGCAGATCGCTTATTTCGAAGAAATTCTGGTTAACGAAGAGCTTTGTAAGAAGGTTATCAAGGACGAGCTGATCGAGGTAAAAGAAAAATATGGCGACAAGCGCCGTTCTGAAATCGTCTATGCTTCTGAAGAATTCAATCCGGAAGATTTCTATGCCGATGATGAGATGGTCATCACAATCTCACATCTGGGATATATCAAGCGTACTCCGTTGTCTGAGTTCCGTGCCCAGAACCGTGGCGGCGTAGGCTCAAAGGGTAGTGAGACACGCGACGAAGACTTTATTGAACATATTTATCCTGCCACCATGCATAACACAATGCTCTTCTTCACACAGAAGGGTAAATGCTACTGGCTCAAGGTTTATGAAATTCCTGAAGGAAACAAGACTTCCAAAGGACGTGCGATCCAGAACTTGCTGAATATTGACGCTGATGATGTGGTAACTGCTTATCTGCGCGTCAAGAACTTAAATGATACTGAATTTATCAATAGCCACTATGTCTTGTTCTGTACCAAGAATGGTGTAATCAAGAAAACCTTGCTTGAACAATATTCAAGACCAAGACAGAATGGTGTAAATGCTATTACAATTCGTGAGGATGACCGCGTCATTGAGGTACGTATGACCAATGGAAATAATGAGATCGTCATTGCTAACCGCAACGGACGTGCCATTCGTTTCCATGAAAGTGCCGTACGCGAAATGGGACGTACCGCAACCGGTGTGCGCGGAATCACCCTGGATGAAGACGGACAGGACGAAGTTATCGGAATGATCTGCATTAAAGATCCGTTGAAAGAAACCATCATGGTTGTTTCTGAAAACGGTTACGGAAAACGTTCCGATATTGAAGACTACCGCAAGACCAACCGTGGAGGTAAAGGTGTCAAGACTTTGAACATCACGGACAAAACAGGTAAACTGGTAGCTATTAAGTCGGTTACGGATGAGAATGATTTGATGATCATCAACAAGTCCGGTATCACCATCCGTCTGAAGGTAGCAGATGTCCGCATCATGGGACGAGCTACTCAGGGAGTCCGTCTGATAGACTTGGAAAAACGAAATGATCAGATTGGTTCTGTATGTAAGGTTACTTCAGAGACAGAAGAGGAGGGAAGTGTAGCAGAAGGAGAAGAAACAGCTCCAGCATCAGACATCACTCCGGATATAGTTCCATCTGATGATATGATTCAGGAAACAGACGAGACAGACAAAAACTAAATGAATATTTGTGTATTACTAAATTTTAAATGATTATGAAAAAAGTTTTATTTACTGCTGCGTTGTTCTTCACCGCATGTGCTGTATCAGCTCAGGAAAGCGTAGTGAAAGAAGCAAAATCTGCAAAAAGTGATCCTGCCAAAGCAGCAACCATTCTGGAACCTGCCTTAGTTGATCCTTCTACAGCAAACGATCCTGAAACATGGAAGTTGGCCGGAGACCTTCAGAAGTCTATTTATGACGATGAAAACATGAAATTGTATTTACCTGGAGGACAGGCTGATACAACTAAATTATACAACAGTTTGGCTAAGATGTTCGAATATTACATAAAATGTGATGAAGTAGAACAGGCTAAAGTAAAAAGCGGAGAATTGAAAAAGCCTAAACTGAGAAAGAAATTGGCTAAGTCTCTGGCAACCGTACGTCCTCAATTGACAAACGCCGGTTCTGATGCTTTCAACAAAGGAAACTATGCAGATGCTTTGAAGTATTTCGGATTGTTCGTAGAAACTCCGCAGAATCCGATGTTCGAAGAAGTTGCTGAAGTTAAGAATGATACATTGGTTCCTCTGATTGCCAACTATGCTGTAATGGCAGCCAATTCTCTGAATGACAACAATTCTGTAATCAAATATGCTCCTCTGGGTAAAAACCACAAGGAAGAAGGCTGGAGATCACTGATGTGCCTGGCTGATGCATACAGCAAGGGTGAAACTCCTGATTCAACCAAATGGATGGAAACAATCAAAGAAGGTGCAGAAAAATTCCCTTCTCAGAACTATTTCGTTGGAAATCTGATGGATTATTACATCCAGAAAGGTAAAATCGATGAAGCTCTGACTCAGATCAACAGTCTGTTGGCTAAAGATCCTTCTTCAACTTACTTCACCTATGTAAAGGCTGTTCTGTTGTATGAAAAGAAAGATTATGACGGAACTATCGCTGCCTGCAACGACATCATTGCCAAGAACGGTGAACTCGTAGCTGAAGCTAATGCTAAGATCGGTGACTGCTATTTCTTCCCGGGTCAGGTTGTAGAAGAAGAAAACTCTAAGATTTCTATGGATGATCCTAAGTATGCAGAAAGCGAAGCTAAAGTAAAAGAATTGTTCGCTAAAGCACAGCCTTATTACGAAAAAGCAAGAGAACTGCAGCCGGACAACAAACAGTTGTGGGGACAGTATCTGTTGAGAATCTACTGGAAACTGAACAAAGCTGAATACGATGCTTTGGAAAAAGAATTAGGTTATTAATAAATAAACCTTCCATATTAATGAGGATGCACAAATGTGCATCCTCATTTTTTATATATAAATCATAAATCTGTATCCCAACTTTGAATCTTTGATTAAATAAAAGATCTACAACTAATCTATAATCAGCATTATGTTTAATTGTATATATGGAAAATGTAAGCATCCGCCTATTGGGTGTAAATATAATTTAGTCCCCCATTTTATTGGGGATTTTTTCTTATCTTTGTATTGCCCATTATGAACCTACATTTCGCATCTTCATATCGTGTAATCCGTAAAGTCGGATTCAGAGTGGTTCTCTGTGGGCGCACGATATGAAGATGCGATATAAAAATGACTAAGCCAAAGAAACCTAAAAAGAAAAAGAAAAGTGTCTCAAAGCAAAAAAAATCAATTTCCACAGATTCTTTCTGCTTTGGGAACTTACGAGGATGTGAAGAATATATAAGAGAACGTTATTCTCCTCCTACAAGACCATTATACAGATGGGTTAAATCACCTGTAACAAGCAGAGATTTTATCCCGCAATCATTTCTCAGAGAAGATTATAATAATAATTTTGAAGATTTAGATATTGACTTGACTATAGAAGAAAGAGTGGAACGTAGTACAACGTCAATGTATATAAGCGAAGAAAAGACGGGTTTGACTTTAGACAATGTCAGGATACCAATTTTGGACTTAAAAATATGCTAGACAATGATGAATAAGTGGATAACAATAAACAATAAGAATAGGTTTTCTCAGCTGCGACGTGTCGGAGATTTGCAAAGCTATGGTATTCCTTTAGTATCTCTATTTTATGATATTAAAGAGAAATTACTGTATTTAGCACTTTCCGTATATAAAAGAGAGAATACAAGTTCTATACTTTTTATCGTTGTGAACAAAATGGATATCATTTCATACATGAACGAAGAAATTGGATTAAGAGATTTTATTCTTCAATATAAATATGATATATGTTTTCTAATGAACAAAAAAGTATCTAATGGACAAATCATTTGGTATAAATCAGACTCTATCCCATCAGAAATAATTCCAGATGAAGAAGAGTTTTTTGAAGAGGAGTTTTGTTATGATAAAAGCCGGATAAAAAAATTTCTTTCAGATACTTCTTTTGAAATAAAAAATATATCAAATTAAAATGCAACATTATGAACAGTTTTAAATCACAATCTCGCCCTGAAATTTATCTAGGGAAAATAGAATACAAGGAAAAAATATCTTTATTTGAAAAGCTTTCTGCTGATGAAAAAGTAGTAATAAAGATGTTGCCTACTTTACTTATTCATAAGGAAACAAATGTCATTTCATTGAATATTATATGCTTATTTTATTTGATTAAAGAAAATAAAGAAATAAGTAAGCCTTTTGATTTAACAGTTTTCTTTAAAGTTAAAGATATAACATCAATATTTCAGTTTACGGAAAAAGAAATTAGCTTATCTCAACCTGAGTCTATATTCAAAATTATAGATATTTCTATAGGAACACTTCGAGGAATTTTATACGAACAGATAAAAAATAAATATGACCAGGAATTTATATTTCCCCCTATACATATAAAGGAATTTATGAAAGAGTTGAAACTTCAAATTATATCATAAATCATATATTAATATGTCAGTTTTTTCCCCACTTGTTCGGGAGAAACATATCGTACGTTTCTCCTGGTTGGGGTTCTCTGCTAAAAACATCTGTAAGATATTCGAACACATTTATGCCATTTAATTTACAACTTTCAATGATAGTGTAAATAATAGCTCCTCTCCTTGCACTCTCGTGATTTCCGAAGAAAAGATAATTATTCATTCCGAGTTTGCATGGTCGCATAGCTCTTTCTGCTGCATTGTTATCAGCTTTAAAGAATCCATCATCAAAAATCAACGTAAGAGCCTTAAATTCACGATAGGCATACGATATGGCCTTCCCGATTAAAGTTTCATCGAGAATCTTAGGATTGGATATACTTTTTTCAAGCCAATTCTTGAATTTATGAAATATCGGCACTACATACCTGATTCTATACTCTCTTATTTTATCAGGATGAAATTTTTGTTTTCTGAAAAATCTTTCAAGCCTATATATCTTGTCTATAATCCCAAGTGCCTTTTCTGAATTTTCTCTGTCGTTATCTCTACTTTCCAAAAACTTTCTTCTTATATGACTAAGACAAGATAACCTTTGAATTTTATTATTTTCGTTTTCTCCTATAGACTTATACGCCGAATATCCATCTGTTTGAATTGTACCTATATAGCTTTCTAATATGTTACTGATTACATTCCTGCTTCTAGAGCCATCTTCATAAGCAAAGAAAGTCAATTTACTTCTGGTACATATTCCGGAGCATACCCGTTCACTTTCCGGCAGCTTATTAGGGTATAAAA
>ENA-OPVL01000874-OPVL01000874.1-human-gut-metagenome-genome-assembly--contig:-NODE-874-length-19481-cov-4.980542_pt1 | contig 19481 bp, 17 predicted proteins | sample MGYA00241496_ERZ501984 | MGnify/ENA primary metagenome ERZ501984 (study PRJEB25962, sample SAMEA2042986) | human gut metagenome | biome: human gut; feature: human-associated habitat; material: faeces... | reverse complement strand
CCGCCTCGGCGCCGTCCGTCATTCCGGAGACCGCGCGCAAAAAGCCCTGTCTGAGCTCCTGCCGATCAAAGATGACCTCTGCGTGCTCTGCGCAAGCGGAGAGATGGGCGAGGCGCTGGCGCGAAAGCTCGGCTTCCCCAACGTGCAGGTCGTTTACCGCAGCGAGGGAGAGACGACAGCCGACGACACCATCCACGCCGCCCGCGCGATGGAGGGGGCGGACCTTCTGCTCTTCGCCGGCGGCGACGGCACCGCGCGCAACATCTATGAAGCGCTGGGGGAGAAGACCGTTGCCATCGGTATCCCCGCGGGCGTGAAGATCCACTCGCCCGTGTACGCCATCCGCCCCGAGGCGGCGGGAAAGCTCGCCCTCCGGTATCTGGAGGGCAAATGCCGCCGCACGCAGGAGGCGGAGGTCGTCGACATCGACGAAGCGGCGTACCGCGACGGCCGCGTGAGCACGAGCCTGTATGGCTATCTTTGTATCCCCGACGAGCGCGACTACATGCAGCACGGCAAGGCGCCCTCGCCCGTGAGCGAGCACGCCCAGCAGGAGAGCATCGCCTGCGACATGGTCGAGCGCATGCTGCCCGACACCTATTATCTGATCGGCCCGGGCTCCACCACGCGCACGCTGATGGACGAGATGGGCCTGCCCGATACGCTGATCGGCGTCGATCTTGTCTGCAACAAAAAGATCGTGCAGATGGACCTGAGTGAGCAGGAAATTTTGAAGCGGCTGGACGAAAAGCCGACGCACCTTATTCTGACGCCCACCGGCGGGCAGGGTTACCTGCTTGGCCGCGGCAACCAGCAGCTCAGCGGCAGAGTCGTGAAAAAGATCGGAAAAGAGAACATCCACGTTCTTGCCACGAAAGAAAAGCTGTTCCACCTGATGGGCCGCGCCCTTCTGGTGGACACCGGCGATGAAGAGGCGGACAGACTGCTCTGCGGCTATACCCGCGTGATCGTGAGCTACCACGAAGAGCAGATGTGCCGCATCGCCACGGAATAAATCCCCATTGAATCCCTGAGGACATCAGATCATCACATCAGTTAAAGAAAGGATGAGTAATTATGTTAAAGCAGGATTATCATTTTGAGTCCCGCGCGCTGTATCCGGAGCTGAAGGGCAAGCGCGTGGTCGTGACCGGCGGCGCCTCCGGCATCGGCAAGGCCACCGCCAAGCGCTTCGTGCTCGAGGGCGCGAAGGTCGTCGTCTTCGACTACAACGAGAAGGCGTTCGACGCGCTCAAGCAGGAGATCCCCGGCCTCGCCGGCGCGGTCAAGGTCGACGTCAGCAGCGAAGAGAGCGTCAAGGCTGCGTTCGCTGAGATGGACAAGATCCTCGGCGGCATCGACATCCTGATCTCCAACGCGGGCATTTCGATCCGCAAGAAGTTCATCGAGACCGACTTTGCCCAGTGGAAGCGCGTGATGGGCGTCAATCTTGACGGTATGTGCCTTTGCATCATGGAGGCCCTCAAGCGCATGAAGCAGGACAAGAGCAAGGAAAATCCCGGCGTCATCCTCTGCACCGCATCGACGAACGGCATGGAAGGCCACCCGTTCTACACCGACTACAACGCCTCCAAGGCTGCCGTCATCAACCTCGTCCGCTCCGTTGCGCTTGAGCACGCGCCGTGGATCCGCTGCAACTGCATCTGCCCGGGCTACGTCCTGACCCCGATGCAGGAGGCCGAGTACACGCAGGAGATGTTCGACGAGTGCAACAAGGGCATTCCGATGCAGCGTCACGCCGACCCCGCGGAGGTCGCCGCACTCTATGCGTTCCTCGCTTCCGACGAGGCCAAGTACATCACCGGCCAGCACATCCCCCTGGACGGCGGCGAGACCGCGTAAATCGCATCATCCCATCTCACTCTTTTCCCAATTTCGAAGAGAACGCGCACAGGGCGCGGAGAAAATCGCAAAGATCTTCCTGATAACATCCAAAAATAAGAACGTTCAAACTGAGGCTTTTTTAGTCTTTTACCGCGGACCCTCATGCATTTTTGATGGAAACGGACGCCGGACGGCGCGAGCCGTCCGGCCCCGCGATTCCAAATCTATAAAATTTGCTGTGTTGGCATGAGGGACATGAAAGAAAGGATCTGGAAACATGGAAGAAACTAAAACTTATTTTACCCCGAAACTATGGGTGGCACTTGCCTCTATGGCATTTCTGATCGCGGCCATGTGCTGCGCGATCTTCATCACCGGCCAGCAGCTCCACATCACAATGATGGTCTGCATGGGCTTTACGATCCTCCTGCTCAAGCTCACCGGCTGCCCCTACAAGTACATTGAAGAAGCGATCCTGTACGGCGGCAAGCTGCTCATCCCCACGCTGGTCATCCTTTACTGCATCGGCGCTCTGATGGGCTCCTGGATCGCCGGCGGCACCGTTCCCATGATCATTTTCTGGGGCCTGAAGCTCATCAACCCCAGCTGGTTCCTGCTCACGGCCATGATCGCCTGCATCATCACGGCGATGGCCACGGGCTCTTCCTGGTCCACCGCGGGCACCGTTGGCGTTGCGCTGATGGGCGTCGGCATGGGCCTTGGCATCAACCCTGCGCTCACCGCGGGCGCGGTCGTCTCCGGCGCGGCCTTCGGCGATAAGATGTCTCCGCTGTCCGATACGACCAACGTTGCTCCCGCCGTTGCGGAAGCAGACCTCTTTGACCACATCAAGGCGATGGTCACCACCGGAGGCCCGGCGATCGTGCTGGCAGGCATCGGCTTCGCCGTCCTCGGCCACACCTCCGCCGCAGAGGTGAGCAGCGAAACGGTCGACCAGATCCTCACCTCCCTTGATGAGATGTTCAACCTGAACTTCATCACCCTCATCCCCATCATCCTTGTTCTCGTGCTCGCGTACCTCAAGATGCCCGCATTCCCCACGCTGCTCATTTCCGGTCTGAGCGGCGCAGTGATCGCCGTTCTGGTTCAGGGCGTCACCATCCCCGAGATCATGTCCATTATGGAAAACGGCTTTGTCAGCTCCACCGGCATGTACGATATCGACAAGCTCCTCTCCCGCGGCGGCATGTTCGCCATGAACTATACCGCAAGTCTGAGCGTCATCGTTATGGTCTACGGCGGCATCCTTGAAAAGTGCGGCATCCTTGATGTTCTGCTCGACAAGATCAAGGGCCTGACCCGCACGGTCGGCACGCTCGTTCTCACCACCGTCGTGGTCGAGATCTGCCTCAACCTCGTCACCGCCAGCCAGTACATGACGCTGATCCTCGGCGGCAAGCTGCTGATGCCTGCCTACCGTGAGAAGGACTTGCTGCCCCAGTGCCTGTCCCGCACGCTGGAAGACTCCGGTACCGTCACTTCGCCGCTGATCCCGTGGAACCTCTGCGGCGCGTTCATTTCCGCGGCGCTCGGCGTGGGCTGCTTTGAGTATCTGCCCTACGCGCTGTTCTGCTGGCTCTGCCCGCTGATCGCCGTGATTTGGGGCTTCCTCGGCAAGTTCCAGTGGAAGACCGGCGACATCCCCAGCAAGAAGACCTACCGCCCCGTCGACGCGACGGTCGAGGCGGCCAAGAAGTAAGATCAGGACTCACTTTCAAATAGGTTTCAAAAAAACCGCGAGAGAGCGGGTGCGGAGAAGCAATCCTCCTCCGCACCCCAAACTCGTCTTTTGGCATAAACGCATGAAAGCGTTTTGCCGCCCGATTTTAGATCAGAAAGGACGAAACAGGCTATGAAGATCGGCTTTATCGGCACGGGCAACATGGGCGGCGCGCTCGCCGTCGCCGCCGCGAAGAGCGGCGAAGCGGAAGTGCTGCTCGCCAACCGCACAAAGGCAAAGGCTGAGGCACTCGCAGAGCGCATCGGCGCCGCCGTGAGCGGCAACGAAATGATCGCAGAGGAAGCGGATCACATTTTCCTCGGCGTGAAGCCGCAGATGATGGCAGGCATGCTCGAGGGCATCGCCCCCGCGCTCAAGGCGCGCAAAAATGCGCCGCTGCTCATCAGCATGGCCGCGGGACTGACCATCCAGCGCATCCGCGAGCTTGCGGGCGGGGACTATCCCGTCATCCGCATTATGCCGAATATGCCCGCCGCCGTGGGCGAGGGCGTCATCTTCTACGCGTGCAGCGAAAACTGCGAAAAGGCGCAGCTTGAGGAGTTCCTCCGTTATATGGCGCCCGCGGGCAAGCTCTTCCCGCTGGAAGAAAAATTGCAGGACGCGGGCTCCGCGGTCGCAGGCTGCGGCCCAGCCTTTGCTGCGATGTTTTTAGAGGCGATGGCCGACGGCGGCGTCGCGTGCGGCCTTCCGCGCGCGGCAGCGGTGCAGTACGCCGCGCAGATGATGCTCGGCACGGCCAAAATGGTGCTCGAAACGAACCAGCACCCCGGCGCGCTCAAGGACAGCGTCTGCTCGCCCGCCGGTTCGACGATCCAGGGCGTGCGCACGCTCGAAGAGCGCGGTATGCGCGCGGCGGTGTTTGACGCCGTGATCGCCGCCTATGAGAAAAACTGCGACCTGAAGAAAGCAAGTGAATAAAGGGAATGGGCGACAGCCCAAAGCCCAAACACCTGAGAGGCCCGAACGGGCCGGAAAGGGAATGACCCGATGTTTAAGAAAACTGCCTATATCAACGCAAGCGTTTACACCATGGAAAAAGAGGGCGACAAGTGCTCGGCTTTCGTCGTGGAGGACGGCAAGTTCGTCTACTGCGGCACGGATGAAGAGGCGCGCGCACTGGCCGATGAGGTTGTGGACCTTGGCGGCAAGACCGTGCTCCCGGGCCTCATTGACACGCACCAGCACCTCTATTCCTCGGCGAGCAACCTCGTCAAGCTGACGCTTGACAAGGTGAGATCTATGAAGGAACTCAAGGAGGTCGTGCGCGAGTACGCCAAGACCGTTCCCGCGGGGGAGTGGATCTACGGCTTCGGCTTTGACAACGAATTTTTCACCGATACGAAGGAGATGCCGACGAAGTTCGACCTCGACGAGGCGTGCGCCGACCATCCGGTGCTGCTGTCGAGAAGCTGCATGCACTTCTTCTCCGCCAACTCTCTAGCGCTGAAGATGGCGGGCATCGACCGCAATTTCAAGCCCGAGGTCGAGGGCAACGTTGTCTTCGGCGCGGACGGCGAGCCCACGGGCGTCGTGTGCGACGCGGCGGGCGCGAAGATCGCCGGTCTCATCCCCGACAAGCTGGCAACGCTGGAAGCGAAAAAGGACGTGCTCGAGCAGGCCATCCGCGAGCTCAACACGCACGGCCTGACGGGCGTGCACCCGATTCAGGGCCGCCATGTCGAGCTCATGGAGTACATGGACGCGTATCAGGAGCTCAAGGATGAAGGCCGCCTGACCGCGCGCATCTATCTCGGCTACGACGAGCTGCCCAACTGCTGCATCCGCACGGGCCTTGGCGACGAGATGGTCAAGTACGGCTTCTATAAGCTGTTTGTCGACGGCAACCTCGGCGGCCGCACCGCGGCGCTGCTCGAGCCCTACAGCGACGATCCCGACACCGTCGGTCACTGCAACTACACGCAGGACGAGTTCACCGCGCTGGTGCGCGCTGCCTATCAGCGCAATATTCAGGTCGGCACCCACGTCATCGGCGACCGCGCGGCAGACATGCTGACGACCGCCATTGAAACGGTCTACAACGAAGACCCCAAGCCCGACCCGCGCTTCCGTATGATCCACATGACCGTGCTGAACGAGGACATCATCCAGCGCATCAGCAAGCTGCCCGTTATCATCGACACGCAGCCGCTGTTCATCCACACGGATATGCCGTGGATGTATGACCGCGTGGGCGAGCGCAGCAAGTACGTGAACCCGTGGGGCCGCCTCTTAAAAGAGGGCATGATCCTCACCGGCGGCTCCGACGCCCCCGGCACCGGCCATGACCCCTGGGAGGGCATCTACGCCATCGTGAACCGCAAGGATCTCGGCGGCACGCCGGACGGCGGCTGGTACCCCGAAAACTGCGTGAGCGTCTACGAGGCGCTGCGCATGTACACCGCGAACGCGGCGTACTCGTCCTTTGAAGAGGACATCAAGGGCACCATCAAGGAGGGCAAGCTCGCCGACTTCGTCGTGCTCGACGAGGACATCTTCAAGATGGATCCGATGAAGATCAAGGACATCAAGGTGCGCGCTACGTACCTCGGCGGCAAGGCCGTGTACGAGCGCGACTAACAACGAAATAAAAAAGGAGGGAGCCCCCATGGCCCCGCTGATCGGCTTGACAAGCAACTATTTTGACGAGCGCTACCACGAAAAAGCGCCCGACCTCATGCCGCTGCGGGATCAGGGGGCTTACCTCATTCCGGAGGATTTCCCACGCTGCATCGAGCGCGCGGGCGGCGTGCCCGTGATGCTCCCCGTGACGGACGATCTGTCGCTCGTTGCACAATACGCGAAAATCTGCGACGGATTTTTCCTCATCGGCGGCGCGTGCGACGTCGATCCCCGCCGCTACGGGCAGGAGAGGAGCGAATTTGTCACCAATCTTGTTGCAAGAAACGACGACTTCGAATTCGTGCTGGCAAAGTACGTTGTGGAACAGACGGACAAGCCGCTGCTCGGCGTGTGCCGCGGCTCGCAAGTCATCAATGCGGCGTTCGGCGGCACGCTCATCCAGCATCTGTCCGCGCGCGGCTATCGCGGCCACCGTTTTGCCGGCGGCGCGAAGGGCGCGCCGCAGCACAGCGTGAGAATTGAAAAGGATTCGTTCCTCTACCGCGCGACCGGCGCGGCGGAATTGCAGGTCAACTCCATGCACCATCAGGCGGTAGACACGCTCGCGCCGATGTTCCATGCGACGGCCTTCGCGCCCGACGGCGTGATCGAGGCCTACGAGGCGGACGGAGACCGCCTCATCGCGGGAATCCAGTGGCACCCCGAAATGATGGACGAGAGCGTGCAGCAGAGCATCTGCCGCGCGTTCGTTGGCCGCTGCGGGCGGAAGTGACTTCCGCTTGAGCGCTGTTGCAAAGTGGCGGAAAAACGTCTATAATGTTGCGTGCGCTGGAAGTTCAGCATTCACTCTGCGCATACGCCACGCAGGGAACGCGTAACATTCTGAATAGTTCCGGCTGTGGAGGGGAGAACGTGTATTCGTCCCTCCGCAGCCGTCTATCAAGGGAAAGAAACGAGGCAAATCCCATGGAAATGATCTCTCAGCAGCTCGCAGATATCACGGTGCTCTCGATCGTGGTGCGCATCCTGCTCTCCACGTTCTGCGCGGGCACGCTCGGCTTTGAGCGCGAGCGGCACAATCAGGCGGCGGGCTTTCGGACGTATATCATCGTGAGCGATGCTTCGGCGCTCGTGATGATGACGAATATCTTTGTTGCCGGCATCGGCGAGACGGACCTTGTGCGCATGTCGGCCTCGGTCATCACGGGGCTGGGCTTTCTCGGCGCGGGCACGATCTTAGTGACGCGCAATCAGGAGGTGCGCGGCCTGACGACCGCGGCGGGCCTGTGGGCGGTCGCCATCATCGGCACGGCGTTCGGCGCGGGTTTTTACGCGGGCGGCATCATCTGCTATGCGTTCATCTTCCTTGCGATGCAAGTGCTGCGGCGCGTGGACCTTCGCATCCGCAAGACGCAGCGCGTCTCCACTGTGTATTTCGAGATGGAGAAAAAGAGCACGGTCGGCCAGATCATCCGCCAGGTAAAGGGCCGCGGACACTACATTTGGGACCTGAACCTCTTCAGCGAGACGCAGGAGAAGAGCGGCGGCCCCGTGTGCGGCACGTTCACCCTCTGGGTGAACGGCAAAACGACGCTGGACGAGGAGATCCAGGCGCTTGAAGCGCTCGACGGCGTCAGCTATATGACGCTGATGTGAAAACGGAAAAGCAAAAAACGGCGCGGGAGACCGCGCCGTTTTTCTTTGCTGTGGAAAAGTCGGGGAACGTCTCACGCCGCCTTGCGGCTGCGCGCGAGGCTGACAAAATAGCAGCCTACGACAGTCAGATAGACGAGGACCGAGCCGAGGCCGCGCCCCTCCCGCAGATATGCGCCCCAGAGCATCAGGACGCAGTATTCCTCCGCCTGCGAGTTGATGGCGTAGTCGCCCATGGTGGCCAGGTAAATGAGCGCGGACAAAATCGTATAGGCGACCGTAAACGGCGCAAGATAGGACCTTTTGCAATACAGCGTCAGCCAGAGCAGAACGAGCGCGATCGCAGCACAGACGATGCTCTGGAAAAACAGCAGCGCCCCGAGGCGCGAGTCCTTCGCAAGGAGCACAAGACTGTAAAAGGTGGCGTCCCCGGTCACTTTCCGCAAGAAACCGCTGCCAGTCGTATTCTGATGTACCCAGTCGATCAGGGGCGAGCCGCCCTCGAAACCGAGGAGCGGCAGCTGCGAGCGGATCGCAAGGGTGAAAAATAGCGGAATCAAAATTGCGAGGAAGAGCGCGGCGAACAAAAGTCTTTTGCGCGACTGTGTGGATATCTGCATGGTGTTATCCTCCCTGTATGAATTTTCCACTCGGCGCTTCGCCGCCCCGGCAGAGAGCGGCGGCGAAGCATCGGCTTTTATCTCATTAGACGTAAAAAAGCGCGCATTTTCTCGCCTTTTGGAGAAAAAAATGAAAGTTCGGCGCTTCGACTAAATCCGCACGGGCTGTTCTGTGCAAAGCGGACGACGATTTTTTGCAGAAGATGGGATTTTGCACACGGGCGGCGAAAGCGCGGCGTTTGTGCCGCCTTTATACACCTTGTTAAGAAAAAGCCGCGCAGCGGGGCGGAATCCCGCCCGTTCGTCGATTGACAGGGGAAAGTGCGCGCCGTACAATGAAAATTAACACACAAAGAGAGGAAAAATCATGAAATATGTCAAGGAGTTCGGCATCATCCTCATCGTCTCGCTTGTTGGGGAGCTGCTGAATTATTTTCTGCCCCTGCCCGTTCCGGCGAGCATCTACGGCCTTGTGCTGATGTTTCTCTGCCTGATGCTCGGCGTCATCAAGCTCAGCGACGTGCACGACACGGCCTGCTTTCTCATCGAGATCATGCCCATCATGTTCATTCCGCCCGCCGTGGGGCTGATGGCTTCGTGGGACGTCATTCAGGCGAATCTTGTCGCCTATCTCATCATTGCCGCGGTGACAACGATCGTCGTTATGGCCGTGTCCGGCCTTGTGACGCAGGCGGTACTCAAAAAGGGCAAGAAGGGGGCGGAGAAGAAATGACATTTTTTGAACAGTCCGTCTTTTTTGGCGTCTCTGTCAGTCTTGCTGCCTACGGCATCGGCGTGCTGCTGCAAAAAAAGTTCAAGTTCGCGCTCTTCAACCCGCTGCTCATCTCGGTGGTGCTGACCATTGCGGTGCTTTTGACGGCGCACATCAGCTACGACACGTTCTACGAGGGCGCGAAGTATTTGAGCTACCTGCTCACGCCCGCGACCGTGTGCCTCGCCGTGCCGCTTTATGAAAAGCTATCGCTTCTGAAGAGCAACTGGAAGGCCATCTTCGCCGGTATTCTCTCCGGCGTCATCACGACGCTTTGCAGCGTGTTTGTGATGAGCAAGCTCTTTCATCTTACACACGAGGAATACGTGACGCTTCTGCCTAAGTCCATCACGACGGCCATCGGCATGGGCGTTTCCGAAGAGCTCGGCGGCTACGTGACGCTGACGGTCGCCATGATCATCATCACCGGCATTTTCGGCAACGTGATCGCAGTTTCGGTGTGCAGGCTTTTCCGCATCACCGACCCCATCGCCAAGGGCGTGAGCATTGGCTCGGCCGCGCACGCGCTGGGCACGGCCAAGGCGCTCGAGATCGGCGAGGTCGAGGGTGCGATGAGCAGCCTGTCCATCGTCGTGGCGGGCCTTCTCACGGTCGTCGGCGCGTCGATTTTTGCCAACTTCATGTAAAAAATATGCTAAAAAAGGGAGCTTTTCTGCGGAAAAGCTCCCTTTTTCTCTGCGCAAAACGGCAAAATTATCCGCGAAGAGTTGTAATTTTTTCAAATCGTGTTAAGATGAAGGGGAAGTGGCAGGGGGCGGCCTGCCGCTTCCGCAATTTCGAACCGATCATAGAAAAGAGGCTTGCGCAAAACAGACCATGCAGAGATCCTTTAATATGTTCCGCAGCTATCTGCTGCGATTTTTCTTCCGCCTGGGCGTGATGATCGTCGTGCTGTCGGGCTACTTTAAAAACCGCGCGGCGCTTGATTTTACGGCGCGGCACGGCCTTTTCGCGCCGGTCCATATCCTCTGGGGAATCTTGGCGGTGTCGTTTGCCTTGCAGCTCTCGCCGCGCTCGCGCGTGTCAAGGGGCTGCCGCAAGCAGTTTTCCGCCACGTTCGAGCGGGTGGAGACGGTGATCGACGACTTTTTTCTGCATACCAAGCTCAAGAAGCTGAACCTTGGCGCCACGCGCGTGGCGATCATCTGGGCGATCCCGAACCTCATCTTCGCGGCGCTCTACTACAAGGGCATCTTCGGCGTGCCGGAGATGCTGCTGCTCACGGTGCTCTACTATCTCTGCGACGTGATCTGCATCGTGTTCTACTGTCCGTTCCAGAAGCTCTTTATGAAAAACAAGTGCTGCGTGACCTGCCGCATCTTTGCCTGGGGCACGATTATGACCGTTACGCCGCTCATCTTTGTGCCGAGCTTTTATTCGTGGAGCCTTGTGGCGCTTGCACTGGTGTGTACCATCGCGTGGGAGGTCACCTACCACCGCCACCCCGAGCGCTTCTGCGAGGAGACGAACGCCTTTTTGACCTGCGCGGCCTGCACCGATCATCTGTGCGTCGTCAAGCGCGCACTGGAGCAGAGCCCGAACAGAACCGCGGCGAAGTAATTAAAAAATGAAGAGCACCGCCATTGGCGGTGCTCCTTTGTTCAGTGAGATCCCCTCAGTCAAAAGAGGAGAAAGGCGTTTGATCGCAGCGACTAATAGAAATTGTTAGTCTTTGCTATAAGTCGTTTCCAACAGCAGTAAATTCAGGATGACCGTAATGACAGCAAGCCCGATACAGATGACGATCACAGCGCCGATGGTATCCTCAATATCTCCCATTTGCCCTGCGAGCAGCTTACTTTTTACGGTAAATAGTTCAGCAATTGCGGCAGCTATGCAAAATATAAAGCTGCCGACCGAAAACAGGTATGGCCGTTGCAGAGGGGCCTTTTTATTTTTCCAAAGAGCTATGGCCGGGAGACCGATGGTAAGAATGATTGAAATGATGGGAACCATGAAACTGCCTCCTTTTGCAATAAGAAATCCAGGTTGTTGGGTGATGGGTAGTAAAAAAGCATCGCAATCAAACCGAATCGCGATGCTTTTTTTGGTGGAGTAGCCCCATCAAAATCCGAACTCAGCGCCGATTCGATCTCGTCAAGCGAAATTGTCTGCGTCCCATGTTGATAGTTGTAGGTCAAGACCAGTTTATCATCGAACACATACACGGCGTTTACAAATGTATCAATCAAGCGTTTCTGAAACTCACGGTTTGCTGGATCGCCATGACGGAACTGCTCAAACCATGCCGTCATCTGTTCGCGGGTAAGCTTTGGCTTTTGCAGTTCAGCAGTCTGGATATTCACAAGGATTTCTTCTTTTCGTGCTTCCAGCTCGTCAAGCCGCTGTTTGGTGGACGGCGTGAAAATGCCCTGCTCGATTGCTTTCAGAATGTTTCCAATGGAGGACTCGGTTTCCGCAAGCTGTGAACGAAGCGCAGGGGTTGTTGTGTCTTCTTGCTCCTGCATAACAAGAATTGCATCGATGAGCCTGTTAATCTTCTCTTCATCCATGACGCGCTGCATGGTCAGGTGGACAACAACACGTTCAATCCAGTCTTTGCGAACAGCCTTCTTGTCGCAATCCTTCAGGCGCTTCGCACCGCTGCACTTGTAATAATAGTGCATAGCGCCGGTATGGCTCTTGCCGCTTTCACCAACCATCATGCGCTCACACTTACCGCAGAACAGCTTTGTTGTCAGCAGATAGTCCTCTTTTGCTTTTGCCATTGCGGGAGCATGGCGGTTCTTCTCCATGCGTTCCTGCACACGGTTGAACAGTTCTTCCGGAACGATAGCAGGAACGCCGCCCTCAATCACAACGTCCTGATAACGGTACTCGCCAATGTATTTGCGGTTTTTCAGCAGAGAGCTGAAACTATTGATATTGAACGGCTGTCCCCTTTTCGTTTTAAGTCCGCGGGCATTGAAATCCTCAACAATAGAACGAACCGATTTGCCGTCAGCATACTTCTCAAATACCTCAACCACTAATGGCGCAGTCGTAGGATCAATCGCAAGCTTCTGCGCTTTCTTGTCCAACAGATAGCCGAGCGGAACGCCACCGCCGTTGTTTTTCCCTTTCAGCGCGTTCTCTTTCTGTCCGCGATGGATTTTCTCTGATAGTTCAGCAGAATAGAACTCGGCATAGCCCTCCAGCATTGCTTCCAGAATAATACCCTCCGGGCCTTCGGAGATATGCTCTTTCGCAGAAATAACCTTTACGCCATTCTTTTTCAGAATGTGCTTGTAGTGAGCGCTGTCGTAACGGTCGCGGGAAAAACGGTCGAGCTTCCATACAAGCACAATCTCGAACAACTCTTTTGCGCTGTCCTTGATCATGTGCTGGAACTCCGGTCGATCTGCTGTTTTTGCAGATAATGCCCGGTCAATATACGTTCCAACGATGGTCATATTGTTGCGTTCAGCATATTCCCGGCACTCACGGAGCTGACCTTCAATGGATTCTTCGCGCTGGCTGTCTGAGGAATAGCGGGCGTAGATAACAGCGTTCATTCTTCATCACCCTCGTTGCCTTCGCCACTTTCCAACGCAAGCTCTGTCAGTTCACGCAGCTTGTTTTGTAGAAGCGTCTTGTCGGGAAGACAAAGCCGATAATCTGCAACAAGTGTGGGCGACATACTGCGGCTTAAAGCATATTCGACAACCGCGTCATCCTTGCTGGCGCAAAGAATAACGCCTACACTTGGATTTTCATTTGGCTTCTTCACATCGCGGTCAAGTGCTTCGAGATAAAAATTGATCTGCCCGATGTGTTCCGGCTTGAATTTTCCGATTTTCAGTTCAATCGGGACAAGGCAGGAAAGCGCACGGTTATAAAACAGCAAGTCGATGAAGAAATCTGTATTGCCGACCTGAACACGGTACTCCTCACCGATAAAGGTAAAGTCCCGGCCAAATTCAAGTATAAACTGCTTCAGATTTTCGATGATTGCTTTACGGAGATTCTTTTCGGAAAATTGCTCCGGCAAGTCCAGAAACTCAAGCACATAGGTATCGAGGATGCTTTCACGCACATCATGCGAAACGGATTCAGGCATCGGCTTCCTGGCAGAAATCATTGAACGCTCATAGTACGATGTGCCGATCTGACGCTCCAACTCGCGTTTGGAATAATGTTCCTTCGCACAGAGCGCCATGTAAAAATGTCGTTCATCTGCCGTCTTGGAGCCAGACATAATAAGCAGATGGTTTGTCCAGCTGATTTGTGTCACCAGTGGTGTCACAAATTCATCGTCCTTGTAAGTCTCGTAGAATTGCTTCATACGATAGAGACCGCGACGATTGAAACCTTTGATGTTGGGGTTCTCTTGCGCAATGTATGCGGCAACTTCGTCAATGATCTTATCGCCAAAGCTTGATGCAGAACAAAGCTCTGACAAATACGCACCGACGCTCCAATACATCTGAATAAGCTCTGCATTGACTGCTTTCATGGCGCGGCTGCGGGCGTTGTCGATGATATGGATGACTTCATCGAACTGTCCCGGATTATGGGTTAATTCACTGCTCATGTCTTCGCCTCCCCCAGCATTTTCAGCATCGCTTCTTTCAGTTTTTCGTTCATCGGTGATTCCGGATCGAAGCACATCTCAACAAACTTCCTCAGTTCAGGATTGTTCGCGTCAACCGGAGGTTTCGCTTCATACAGCTTGCCATGCGGATCATCGCAGCGGGCAAAAATATAGTCCATTGAAACGTCAAAATAGTCCGCATATTTGCGCAGAAGATCGACAGTCGGCGTTGCCTGACCATTCTCATAGCGGTTAATGCTGGACTGTGTAGAGCCGATCACATCGGCGAATTTTGATTGGGATAAACCAATGCCTTCCCGCAATGCGCGAAGGCGCATACCCAGTTGTTTCATGCTGTTCAACCTCCAATTCGGGTTAAGTATAGTATAATCAAAATCCGAGCAGATGTCAACCCGGATTTTGAAACTCTTGTGTGAACAGTAGGGACTCACAACAATCTAAAATTTATTTTTCGGTTTTGAGCTTAGAAATTATAAACAACAAGTACTTTATACACCACGCAAAGAATACAACACCAATTATTAGTGCTGCAATTTCGATCTCAACAAAGATGTCTTCCGCTTTTGAGGGAATGTCTAAAAAGACTAATGAAAACGCAACAATAATCGTGATGATATTTGCAATCATTCCCACGAAGGCTGACCGATAGAGATTGTCTAAATAGCTGTTATTCCATAATCGTTCAATGCGCTCTTTGTCAATCACAGAAATCAGAATGCTAATCCCTGTAAATAAAAAGCCTCCAATTATCGCGGACATAGATATTGCATTATAATGAAAATCCGGAGCCAATTCTTCAAACTTGCTTATATCGAAGAAAGCGCTTTTAAATAATATAATAGATACTCCAATTGACAATACTAATACTAAACTTATCCATATCCAGTTTTTTAGCTTTGTCATTTATTCCACCACCAATTCAGGTTAACTTCGACAATATCTCAAAAGCTCTGTCCTATATAAATCGTATGTATTTACGAGTGCATCTTTGAAATCATCAAGTGTCAACAAACCTTCGTCCTCTCTGCCAAGGACGACTGTTTTTGTAAAGTTATATTGCAGCAAATCATATGTCTGTGATTTTTCGTTATAATCCTTTGCGTTTGCAGTCAGCCCTTGCAGGTTATCACCAAATTTAATTTTTATTGCGGCGATCATTTCGGCGAGTTTTGAACTAGAAGTAAATATGTTCTTATTGCGGCGACCTACCAATTTGTATGTCGCAGTTTTTGTGCGTACATTTCGAATCGCATCAAAAATTTCAATATCCAGCCCGATGTCGCTTAGAATTTGATCTTCAGGTACAGCTACCGTAACAGATACCTTGCTGATAATATGCTTCCGAACTAATACTTGTAGAATATCATCAGTCATGATTGCTGCAAGGTGGGCAGAAGTATTTTCTCCCGGTTTAAGCGTTTGATCAAACAGGTTGCGGACAGCTGAAATTTTGGGAGCCCCGTTAATTCCAATGTAGCTCACAATTCCGCTCTCAAAATCAATAAGGCAGAAAGTGTAAAGCTCCAGCAGCTGACTTTCACGCATTGGTACATTTTCTGTTTCCAATGTTGTTCGATCTCGCAGAGCAACAGTGTTAGAAGGATTTTGCTGACCGATCTTTAAGAAAGCTCTATGCTCTTCAAAGGATATTGCTTCAATGACATAGTGTCCATTTGAAGCCGTGATATTAATTGCTTTATGATTATCGGAAAGTACCTGCATTTTTTCGTTATATATTTCCCTAAAGCAGTCTTCGATTTCGCTGTTGTTTAATTGTGTTACCCGGACAGTGCGCGTTCCCGGAAGCAGTGTTTGTTTTTCCAGCGATAGACGATAAAACGATACTTTTCTTGTTTTGCTCACCATAGTGTTTTCGCATCCTTTTCTCTATTATGTAATATCAAATCCGCCTTCAAGAATAAATTTTCTCAACATTTGGTCAATCTTCATGTTGATCTGGAATTTCTTGATAGGCTTACCCTCTATCATTTCAAGGAAGGTTTTCGCCTTTTCCGTATCCACGGTTGCCTTCAATGTGTCAAATTTACCAAACTCATTGATATTGGCTTCCGTGATTTTCGACTGCATAAAGCTACGCAGTATCGTTTCATCAACTCCGATGGCGGTAGCAAAACGGTGGATCTGGTCATTTTTGGCACTGGTCATATATTCTGTAATGTAATCACGGAGCGTTCTTTCTTCGTCAACTACCACATCACCGTTCTGGACATCATGGAGGAAGATGTTTGCGTATTTTTGTTCCTCTTGCGTGAGCGTTGCAAACGACTTGTGAAGTTCATCTAGCACAGCGGCAGTTTCCGCGCCATCCTGCAATGCCTTGATGTACTTTTTGAACCGGGAGTTCATATAGCTGGCATCAATTACACCAGTATTGATTTCCGTCAGGTAGGAGTCGATTTCATACGGCACATCTTCAACACCGGTCCCTCCGCTACCACCAGAGAATAGTTCCTTATAGCGTAAAGCAAGAATCAAGTAGGTGGTTTCATCGAGGTGCAGATTTATGATCACTTTTCTGCCAACGTTCTTAAATTCATAGGACAGCTTATTCCAAGTGAAGCCCTGTATCTTAGCAGCCTCGAGATAGCTGTTAAGCTGCTTGAATAATTTAGCAAATTGTCCGCGCTCCGTATGATCAACCGGAAGTTTTTCGAAGTTCTCAATTCCAGCAGAACGGAAGATGCTCTCAATATCATCGTACAACGCATTCATTTTTTTGAGGTTGTGTTCCAGCTTGTCGGCAAATAGTCCAAGAGGTCTATCACCGGAATACAGCTTGAACGCTTCTTCAATGTTTCTCTGCATTGTATACGGTTTACGATAATAACGAATCGTGCCAAAGGGCTTCTCCGGACCATAGAGACGATTGGTACGTGAGAATGCCTGAATCAACTTTTCGTAAACCAAAATCTTATCCAAATATAGCGTGTTGATCCATTTGGAGTCAAAACCAGTCAGCATCTGATCGACAACGATCAGTAGATCAATTTGCTGGTCGGAAGTATGTTCAATTCCTTTGTACTGTTCTTTGTGCGCCAGACGATAGGAAATGTCCTTTTTGAAGGCTGCATAAGTTGCCATTTGGAACTCCATACTGTATCTGGTATTGTAATCTTTGATGATTTCAACAATGCCCTCTTCTTTAAAAAGCCCATTACCATTGTTATCAATACTGGGGTCAAACAAAGCGGTAATCTTCAGATTGCCCTTTGCTTTAAACAGTTTATAATACTGGATTGCCTCTGGAATGCTACTGGTAGCAAAAATCGCATGAAACTTGCTGTCGTGGCTTAGGGTTATCCAGTTTTCCAAAATATCATCAACTACGGCACACTGATGCTCTTCGCGTTCGTACTGAGAAACAGGCAGATAATCTTCAATGCCTTTCAAATAGCTACCATCTGCCTGAACATATCCAGCCATCGGCACTTTTGTGTGATCCATATAATGCAGATAGACTTTTTTCTTTTTAGGGTCTGCCAACGCTTCTGCCTCAGTAGTTGCCTTAGCTCTTTCAAGTGCAACCGCTTTCCGAAGATCACGATCTTTGTATGTTGGCACCATGTATGGATCAAAGCCCAGAACATTCTTATCACGGATGCCGTCCGCAATGCTGTACCTGTGCAGCTCATTGCCGAACACATCCGAAGTAGTGCTCATTTTCTTCTGATTTTCATCGTGGATCGGCGTGCCGGTAAAGCCAAAAAACATGGCATTCGGGAAAGTCTCTTTAATAGTCCGCAGCATTTCGCCAAACACATCACGATGAGCTTCATCAATGATAAATACAACCCGTTTATTTTGAATCAGTTCGATGTCGTGCGCATTGAAGCCATTTTCTTCTTCCACACGGCTCATTTTCTGAATAGATGTGACAATCAACGTGTTTGCGGGATCATCGCTCCGCAGTTTTGCTACGAGAATATCCGTGTTTTCTGTAGCTTGCACAGAGTCTGTATCGTCGGCAAACCCGCGATAGTCCAACAGGGACTGCGTGCCAAGTTCAACTCTGTCCATCAGGAATACAACCTTGTCGGCATCCTTGGAAGCTGCAATCAACTGAGCCGATTTGAAGCTGGTCAGTGTTTTTCCGGAACCGGTGGTGTGCCAGATGTAGCCGCCCATCTGATCCCTATCAGCCCATCGGCGCATAGCAACGCGGCTGGTAATACGAGAAGTCGCATAATACTGATAGCTGCGCATAACCTTCAAAATACCGTCGGTATCGTCGACAACGGTATAGAAGCCGATCAGCTGGTGTGCCATAGGGATGGAAAGCAGATACTGTGCAATGTCCTTCCAGTTGTTCAACGGCTCATTGTTGACGTCAGCCCAGTGAAAGTAAAAGTCTTTGTTGAACTTTCCGTCCGGGCCGGGGTTGGCAAAATAGACCGTTTCATCCGGCTGCATAGCAATAAAAATCTGCACAAGAGCAAACAATCCAGAGAAAACTCCCTCATGTGCATATTTTTCAATCTGGTTGTAAGCTTGGCTGACATCCACACCGCTGCGCTTCAGTTCGCAGTGAATCAGTGGCATACCATTGATCAACAGCATGAAATCACCACGGCGGTTGGGTAAAACAGAGCTTCTTGCCTTGAACACCGGTTGCTCTGCAATCTGATAGCGGCTCTGACCGGCGGCAATTTCCTGACGGTCATAGATTTTCAGACTGACTTCTTTCCCGAAGTGCAGTTCATCTGCGGGATTGTCGCGTTTGACAGCAACGGTTTTACCATTGATAAAACCGTTGAGTTTCAGCGGCGTGCGCAGACGGGTAATCTGGTCAAGAATCTGCTGCATTTCGCCGTCGGTCAGCGGAACATCGTTCAGCCGGTCCACATCGCGGTTGTTTTCAAAGAGGATCTGTTTCCAGTTTTGGATCAGATCTTCTTCTGTTTTATAGCGCAGAATTTCCGGCTCCCAGCCATATTTTTCTGTCAGTAAATTAATGAGCGCCGTTTCAAAGGCGGCTTCCTGTTCAAATACCATAGCTTGCCTCCTGTATCAGACAAACATTTTTTCAATCAGTGCTTTTTTGATGCTTTGGAGCTTTTCCAACTCACGCTGATGAAGGGTGATAAGGTGGTCGAGGCCGCCAAAGTATATGCCAATCTGTTCCTGTTCCTTCAAATCCAAAGGAAATTTGACAACCGTGTCCTGCATAGCGCCCTTGGAAATCGAAGTAACTTTTATACCCTGCATGAGCGGTTTTAACTGGTCATGATACGCAGCCGAGTTAAGGTAAAATCCAAGAAATCCAAAAGCAAATTTTCTATTCGGTCTTACCGGCATCGTGTGCAACCCGGAGATAACTTTCTGATCCGTCAAGCCCTCTATTTCTGTGCATTTCCCGACAGTTTCATCTTCAGCAGTATCAGCTATGATGACATCTCCATTTTGCAAATAAGAAGTCTTGAATTTATCTGCAATCGACTGCTTTTCAATATACGAAAGTGGCTCTTTTGAAACGTCTAAAATTTCATCGTACTTGATGAGCACATCTCCATAATGTATGTTCTGTGCTGCACCAATCTCATCATTCAGCTCCGCACGAGAGAGCGTATTATTCTGCAATGACATAAACACTTCGCCGAACTTACGCTGTTCCCAAGGGTCAGTAAATCCCTTGAAACGAATTTCGGGATAGCA
>ENA-OPVL01000869-OPVL01000869.1-human-gut-metagenome-genome-assembly--contig:-NODE-869-length-19548-cov-7.614374_pt1 | contig 19548 bp, 18 predicted proteins | sample MGYA00241496_ERZ501984 | MGnify/ENA primary metagenome ERZ501984 (study PRJEB25962, sample SAMEA2042986) | human gut metagenome | biome: human gut; feature: human-associated habitat; material: faeces... | reverse complement strand
TACCAGAAGCAGAATTACAGCTATGCGGGCGTTATCGAAGCGTTGTCCGGTGCGCCGTTTGATGTGAAGTTTATCAGCTTTGACGACATCAAGGCTGACCCGAAGGTGCTGGACAGCATTGACGTCCTTATCAATGTCGGCGACGGCGACACCGCCCACACCGGCGGCAAGGTCTGGGAGGATCCTGATATTTCCGCTGCCGTCAAGGGCTTTGTCCACCGCGGCGGCGGTCTGATTGGTGTCGGCGAACCGGGCGGTCACCAGTATCAGGGGCGCTATTTGCAGCTGTCCGCGCCGCTCGGCGTGGAGAAGGAAACAGGCTTCACCCTGAATTACGACAAGTACAACTGGGATGAACACCGCGACCACTTTATTCTGGCCGACTGCCCCGACCATGACGTTGACTTTGGTGAGGGCAAAAAGAGCATTTTTGCGCTGGAGGGCACAGAAATTCTGATTCAGCGTGACAAGGAAGTCCAGATGGCAGCCCACGAGTACGGCAAGGGCCGCGGTGTGTATATCAGCGGTCTGCCGTACAGCTTTGTGAACAACCGCGTGCTGTACCGCGCCATCCTGTGGGCTGCCCACGATGAAGCCGACCTGCACAAATGGTTCAGCACGAACTACAATGTGGAAGTCCATGCCTACGTTAAGAACGGCAAGTACTGCGTGGTCAACAACACCTACGAACCGCAGGACACGACCGTTTACACCGGCGACGGCAGCTGCTTCGATCTGCATCTGGATACCAATGAGATCAAGTGGTACAGCATTGAGGGGTAATAGAATGAGAACACCCGAAGAACAGATCCGCTATGCGGCCTCTATCACGCCCAGCCCGCGCCAGCTGGCATGGCAGCAGCTTGAATTTTACGCCTTTACCCATTTCGGCATGAATACCTTCACGAACCGCGAGTGGGGCGACGGCACCGAAGACCCGGCGCTGTTCAATCCTGACGCGCTGGATGCCGACCAGTGGGTCGCTGCGGTTAAAAGTGCCGGTATGAAGGCACTGATTTTGACCTGCAAGCACCATGACGGCTTCTGCCTGTGGCCGAGCGCCTACACCGAGCACAGCGTCAAGAACAGCCCATGGAAGAACGGACAGGGCGATGTTGTGCGTGAAGTCTCGGATGCCTGCCAGCGCGGAGGTATTAAGTTTGGTGTCTATCTCTCCCCGTGGGATCGTCACGATGCACGCTATGGGCAGGGAAAACCGTATGATGATTATTTCGTTTCCCAGCTGACTGAGCTTGCAACAAACTACGGAGATATTTTCTGCTTCTGGTTTGACGGTGCCTGTGGTGAGGGCAAAAACGGCAAAAAGCAAATTTACGATTGGGAACGCTACTATGCAGTACTGCGCAAATTGCAGCCGAATGCGGTTTTGAATGTCTGCGGTCCCGATGTGCGCTGGTGCGGCAACGAGGCCGGGCATTGCCGGAAAGCCGAGTGGAGCGTGGTTCCCGCAGAGCTGCGGGATGCAGAACGCACGGCATCGAAATCGCAGCAGGCGGATGACGGAGAATTCTCCCGCAAAATTGACTCTCAGGACGAGGACATCGGCAGCAGAGCGGTCATCCGCAATGCAAGAGAACTTGTCTGGTATCCGTCCGAGGTGGATACATCCATCCGAACAGGTTGGTTTTACCACCCGGAGGAGGACACTGACGTGCGCACGGCAGGCGAATTGCTGGACATCTATCTGGATGCCGTCGGTGCGAATGCCAGCCTGCTGCTGAACATTCCACCCGATACGCATGGCCGTATTGCTGCACCGGACTGCGCCAGCCTTGCGGAGCTGGGTGCTAAAATCCGCCAGATTTTTGCCGACAGCGTAACAGAAAAGGCGGCAATTACGGCAGATTCCGCGATTGCGCAGCACCCCATCACACAGGCTGTAGACGGTATGGCAGATACCTATTGGCAGGCTGCCTACGGACAAGAATCCGATACGATTACTTTGAACTTCCCGAAGCCGCAGAAGGTTTCCTGTGTTGTTCTGGGGGAGCATCTGCCGACAGGGCAGCGCATAGAAAGCGGCGAGATTTGGGCAGACGGAAGCAAGGCTTCCGAATTTACAGTAGTTGGACATAAGCGTATCTGCCGTTTTACCCCTGTGGATGTGCAGACGCTTACCATCAAGATTACAGCTTCACGCACGGAGCCAACGCTGCGGCTGCTGGAAGTCTATCAGTGAGGATGTAGGCGAAAGAGGCGTGCCGTGCTGTGCGGCACGCCTTTGGCTGCAAAAACATTGATACGAGGTTTGTTATGGATAAACATCCTAATATTATCCTGCTTATGGCAGACCAGATGCGCGGCGATTGCCTTGGTATTGCCGGACACCCGGATGTAAAAACACCGTTTCTCGATGCACTGGCCGCAGAGGGCGTGCGCTATGAAAACGCCTATTCTGCCTGTCCGACCTGTGTTCCCGCACGTGCCTCTCTTTACACAGGTATGTCACAGGAACACACTGGTCGCGTCGGGTATGAGGATTTAGTGCCGTGGAACTATACCCACACGCTGGCTGGGGAACTGAGCAAGGCGGGCTATTATACGCAGTGCGTCGGTAAAATGCACGTTCACCCGCTGCGCAATAATTTGGGATTCAACGATATACGGCTGCATGATGGCTATCTCCATGCCTACCGCCGCCCCAGTACGCCCAGTTATGAAGACCAGCGTGTGGCCGATGATTATTATTGGTGGCTCAAGCAGCAGCTTGGTGTGGATGCAGACCCCGTAGATACTGGCTTGGACTGCAACAGTTGGGTGGTTCGTCCGTGGATTTACGAAGAAAAGTACCATCCCACCAACTGGGTCGCCAGCGAGTGCCGGGATTTTCTGCGCCGCCGTGACCGTTCTAAACCTTTTTTCTTGATGGCCAGCTTCGTGCGGCCGCATCCGCCGCTGGACGCCCCGGAATATTATTTGAATTTGTACAAAGATAAGCCGCTAGCCGAACCTTGGCGCGGCGACTGGAACGACTGCGTCCGCTGGGAGCGCGACGGTCACAGTTACCATGCCCAGACTGCACCCTCGGATGAAAGCTATATTCAGCAGCTGCGGGCGGGCTATTATGCTGCCATCACCCATATGGATCATCAAATCGGACGCTTGATTTCCGCGCTGGTGGAAGAACAGATTATGGATAACACCGTGATTTTGTTTGTCTCCGATCACGGTGAAATGCTGGGCGACCATTTGATGTTCCAGAAAGCAAAACCATTCCAAGGCAGTATCCATGTACCACTGTTTATCTCCGGGCCGGAGCGTTACATCGGAAAGCGCGGCACGGTTCGCACGGACTTGGCTGAACTGCGGGATGTTATGCCCACGCTGTTGGAACTGGCAGGAGCCCCGATTCCCGAAACGGTGGACGGCACCAGCCTGTTGCACCCGCTAGACCGCGAATACCTGCATGGGGAACACACGCTGGGTGAAGATTCCATGCACTTTATCCTGACAAAAGAGGATAAATACATCTGGTACTCCCAGACTGGACGGGAACTGTACTTCAACCTGCGCGATGACCCGCACGAAACAAAAAATGCACTGGACGAAAACCCGGAGCGTGTAGCTGAACTGCGTGCCCTGCTGATTAACGCCTTAAAGAACCGTGAAGAACAGTACACAGACGGTCATACCTTGTTTGTGGGCAAAACGCCCCTGACCGTATTGCAGAACACCGAGGTGTTATGAAGCAGCTTCAATTTCTGATAAAACCCGCAGCCGGATTTTGCAATATGCGCTGCCACTATTGCTTTTATCGGGATGAGCAGCAAAACCGTAGCACTTCCGAAGATTGCATGATGACCTTGCAGACAGCCGAGACATTGATACGACGCTGTTTTGAGGAACTTGACCAAGGCGGCTTTGTTTCGTTTGCTTTTCAGGGCGGAGAACCAACCTTAGCAGGGCTGGATTTCTTTCTGTTCTTTACGCAGACAGTGCGAAAGTACAACCAAAAGTGTGTAACGGTGCAGTATGCCATCCAGACAAACGGCCTTGCTGTTGCCGAAGAATGGGCGAAATTTTTCCGCGAAGAAAACTTCCTTGTTGGTATCAGCTTAGACGGTACGCCAGATGTACATGATGCTTTGCGCCCGGATGCTTCCGGCGACGGAACATGGACGAGGGTCATGCAGACGATCAAACTGCTGGAGCAGTATCATATCGAGTGCAACCTTTTATGTGTTGTCACCAAGCGTCTGGCTAAAAAGGCGGAACGTGTGTATAAGTCTATGAAAGCAACGGGTGTGCGCTATCTCCAATTCATCCCTTGCTTAGACCCCTTGGGCGCGCAGCGAGGAATCGAAAATTACTCTCTTTCGCCGGAACTGTACGCGCAATTTTTGTGCGCCCTGTTTGACGCATGGTATCGTGACTGGAAAACAGGTGTCTATGTCAGTGTTCGCCTGTTTGAAGATTATATACAGCTGCTCATGGGCGCACCGACGGGAACTTGCTCCACCACCGGCGCGTGCGGTTCTTACATGGTTGTGGAGGGCAGTGGCGCTGTTTACCCGTGCGATTTTTACTGTTTGGACGAGTACAAACTCGGAACGATTCAAAATGACTCTTTACAATCGTTGCTTTTGGGGGAGAAAATGCGCATCTTTATAAAGGATGGCCGGAATGTCCCCGCAGAATGTCAGCAATGCAGATGGGTAAACCTATGTCACGGCGGCTGCAAGCGTGACCGTAATACAGCAGACAAAGCCCAACGCAGTTACTATTGCAAGGCACTGCAAAAGTTTTTTGCCTACGCTGAACCCCGAATGCGTGAAATGGCCCGTGCGGTGCAGATGTACCGCTGAAAAGGAGACAGATTCTATTGGACAAGAAAAATAAATATTGGCAGTTGTTCCTTTCTACCTTTAAACTCAGCGCGTGTACATTCGGCGGCGGGTTTGTCATTATCCCTCTCATGCGGGAGCGCTTTGTGAAAGAACTGCACTGGATTGAGGAGGAAGAAATGTTGGATCTGACGGCCATAGCCCAGTCCAGCCCCGGCTCTATCGCCATCAATGCCTCTATTCTGGTGGGTTACCATGTGGCAGGAATCCCCGGTGCATTGATTACCGTAGTTGGTTCAGCACTGCCGCCGCTGATTATCATTTCCATCATTTCTGCTTTCTACCAAGCATTTCGCTCCAACAAGTATGTGAGCATGGCTATGGCCGGTATGCTGGCCGGTGTGGCGGCAGTCATCTTTGATGTAGTCATCAATATGGCATGGCCCATTCTGAAAAAGAAGCGCCTGCTGCCCATCGCTGTGATGCTGGCGGCTTTCGTGGCGACTCGCTTTTTCTCCGTGAACATTATCCTGATTATTCTGGTCTGCGGTGTGATTGGTGCGTTGGATACGCTGTATCTGCAAAAGAAGGAGGTCGAGGAATGATCTATCTGGAACTGTTCTGGAGTTTCTTTCAAGTCGGCCTGTTCAGCATCGGCGGCGGGTATGCAGCCATGCCTTTAATTCAAGACCAAGTCGTGGATATTCACCCTTGGTTGACAATGACGGGGTTTGCCGACATTATGGCCATTGCTGAAATGACTCCCGGCCCTATCGCTCTTAACGCGGCAACCTTTGTGGGAATTCAGGTGGCTGGGCTGCCGGGAGCGCTGATTGCCACTATCGGCTGTATCTTCCCATCCTGTGTCATTGTGATGACTTTGGCTTATGTGTACTACCGCTTCCGTGGCTTGAGCATTGTGCAGGGGGTTTTGGCAGGGCTGCGCCCCGCTGTAATCGCTATGATTGCCTCTGCCGGTATCTCGTTGATGATTCTGGCACTATACGGCCAACGTACTCTTCCAGCAGATTTGAGCAGCTTTGACTTGATGGCGCTGGTAATTTTCCTTGCAGGCTTTTTCGTCCTGCGCAAGTGGAAGCCCAGCCCAATCAAGGTTATGGCGGGTGCCGCCGTGGCAGGCGTTGTGTTGTACAGCATCACGGCCTGATACAAAACCGAGAGGATGTATATGAAATGAACAAGATTTTAGCCGCGTGGGCGTGGAACGGCCCGGTGTCCGAGCCAATCGCCTATGGCGAAGGGCATATCAACCAGACGTATGCTCTCACCGAACAAGCAACGCAAAAACGCTATATTCTGCAAAAAATCAATACTGATACATTCAAAGACCCGGACGGTCTGATGGAAAATATTTGCGGTGTAACGGATTTTCTGCGCGAAAAGGCCAAACAGCGCGGGGCTGACCCGGAACGTGCCACGCTCCATGTTGCGCTGACCAAAGCTGGAAAGCCCTATTATAAGGCCGCCGACGGCGGTTGTTGGCGTGTCTATGACTTCGTGGAGAACACCGTCTGCTTGCAGCAGGTGCAGTCCTCCGAAGATTTTTACCAAAGCGCCGTTGCTTTTGGCAATTTCCAACACCAGCTTGCCGACTACCCGGCAAACACCCTGCATGAGACGATTCCTCACTTCCATGATACACCAAAACGCTTCGCGGACTTCCAGCGTGCTGTGGCTGAGGACCGCATGGGACGCGCCGCACAGGTACAGCGCGAAATTGAGTTTGTCCGCGCCCGTGAAGAGGATTATCATGTTATGGTGGACCTGCTGACAGCGGGCAAACTGCCGTTGCGCGTCACCCACAACGACACCAAGATCAACAACGTCCTCATTGACGAGGCCACCGGCAAGGGTCTGTGCGTCATCGACCTGGACACTGTAATGCCGGGCCTGTCCGCCTATGATTTTGGCGACTCCATCCGCACCGGTGCCAACGACTGTGCCGAGGACGAACCGGACCAGAGCAAGGTCCACTTTGACCTGCACCTGTATGAGGTGTTCGCCCAGGGCTATCTGTCCACCGCCGGGGCTTCCATGAGCCTGGCCGAGAAAAAGAGCCTGGCCTGGGGTGCACGGCTCATGACCCTGGAGTGCGGCACCCGGTTCCTCACCGACTACCTGGAGGGGGACCACTACTTCCACACCGCCCGTCCGAACCACAACCTCGACCGTGCCCGCACCCAGTTCACGCTGGTACGACAGATGGAAGATGTATTTGATCAGATGACCGCGATCGTCTGCCCGGAAACCGACCTCTGATCCAAATGTGATTTCACAAAACAAAGCAGTTCAGTCGATTATTTTATCCGACTGAACTGCTTTGTTGTCTCTCTGCTAAATTTTCTGCCTCTATTGATTCTGTTGCGGAACGCCTGACCGTTGAGTTCCAAAAGGCTGCAAAATCCTTGGAACTGATGCCGCAGCGATGCCCGTGGCTCAAGGGCGAATACATCCCACGGAATGTCTACCGCTTCATCCTGTTTGAAAAACGCTATATGCTTATTTTTCAAATTGCCGATGATGTGGTCTATGCGGATTATGTGGTAGATTGCAGGCAGGATTACGGCTGGCTCATCCGATAAGCTGAAACAGAAAACCGGTGACTTTCTCCATTGCGGAAAGCCACCGGCTTTTTTATTATCTTACAGCCTGTTTCAGCCGCTCCAGATCATCCGCATCCGGATGAGAAAGAGCCTTGTCGAAATTCTCGATCATTGCGTCCAGATTGGGCAGATGAAGCGGCTGCTTTTTCATATTCTCATATCGCTGACGTACCGACATCGGCATCTTCCCCTGACACATGAAGCTGCCGATCACCGTGTTGCTGCTGTGCAGATCTTTTTGCACGGCTTTCAGGATCTTGTTAAAATATTCTTCGCTGCCGCCAAAACCAGCGGTACCAAACAAAAACACCTGCTTTCCCCGCAGCTGCTTCAAAAAGTCTGAAGAGCTTTCATCTGCTTTTCCCTTATCCGTCCAGAAGCCCACATAAAGGGTGTCCGCTTCCATGGCGGCAGGGTTCGGGTTGCCAAAATAACAGCAATCCGCCTGCGGCAGGCAGCTGTGCAATGTGTCTGCCAGTAATCCCGTGTTGCCTGTTTTACTGCTGAATACGATTGCGTAACTCATTTTTTCTCCTTTGGCTCATTCAATTCCTTGTATTGCGTAACGCATCAGGCTTTCTGTGAGTTGCACTTTTTGAAGTTCAGAATAGACTCGGCTCCCCAGAAAATTCCGCAAAAAAGATTTGCCAGGAATGGAAAATACGATTTTTCATCTGGTTTTTCAATGACATCAATACAAGTTCTGAGTACACAAGCAACTGTGCACAAAGTGCAAAGCACAGCAGGCAAATAATTATTCTTCTTCATAACCATACCTCCCATAATATTTTCTGATTATAACGCATCCCAATTGATTTTTCAATCCCGATAGAAATACTCTTTGTCATGTTCGCTGATGGGGCGCAGCACACGGCATGGGTTGCCTACGGCCACTACGTTAGCAGGAATGTCCTTTGTCACAACGCTTCCCGCACCGATCACCGTATCATCCCCAACGGTAACACCCGGCACCACGATCACGCCAGCTCCCAGCCAACAGTTGCGACCGATGCGGATGGGCAGATTGTACTGGTATGCTTTCTCCCGCAGTTCCGGCAGGATCGGGTGGTTAAGGAATTCTTCTTATTTTTCAGTGGATTCTTCCAGATTTTTTCGGTACTGTGCCGGACTGACACCATACTCTTTCTTGAATACCCGGCTAAAATAGAGTGGGTTATCATACCCTACGATCTCTGCAATTTCTCCAATATTGTATTCGGTGTTCTCCAATAAGCTCTGGGCATTTACCATCCGAAGGGACAGGATGTATTGTGCAGGGCTTATTTTCATGTACAGCTTAAAATTACGGATAAACCAGTTCGTACTGATATGCAGCGATTCTGCGTAATCGTCCACACTGACCTTTGTATTATAATTCTCGTTAAAGTAGGCAACGGCGGCTTCGATTTCTTCGGGGATGCTTGTAGTTGTTTTCTCGCTTTCCTGCTGTTGCCTGCTTACTAAAAGCAGAATGATGTTGAAGAGAGAAGCAATATAGTCTTCATAGCCATATTCACATTGTTGCAGTTCCCGGATGATCTTTCGGAACAGCATTTTGTAATCCGGCAGTGTGCCACTGTAAAAAACGTGCTTGTCCAAGGGTATTCCGTGATAGTTCAGGATGTTTTTGACATCATATCCTGTAAAGTGAATCCAGAACACCTCCGGGTGGTCTTCTACATAGTAGACATACTTCTGGATTTCTTTCGGCTGATAAAGCACCATGTGTCCAGAAGTCACCACTTCCTCAACACCATCGAACCAGAAGTGTGCTTTACCAGATGCCACATAGAGGATTTGATAGTCTCTGCGACCCTTTGCCCAAGAAGTAGGCAGCTTAGGGCGTTTTTTCAAGCGATAAGTGCCGCAACTGCCTACGACCAGCGGCTTTGAGTAGTCTTTGAAATCCAAACGGGAGTTGTTCAAATATCCTGAGTTGAAATACATCCCTGCGTCCTCCTCATCTTCAGAGATTTTACAGTGATTTGGAAAATGTTCTATCAAAAAATTACAAACTCTTTGATTTTGTGCATATTTTGTTCCATCTTGTCTATATCTTTTCGTTCCATTGGATTCTATAATATTTTCAGACGAAACGCAAGAGATTTGGGCAACTTGCGTAATGAGAATTCCAGTCTGAAGTGCACAGCAGATTGGTCGCGCCCACACAAAACAAGCAAGATGGGAGAAAGCACAATGACCGAGAAACGTTATCTAAAGTGGTATAATAAAGTCGGCTATGGTTCAGGCGATATTGCAGGCAACGTGGTGTATGCATTCCTGTCCTCCTTCGTCATGATCTATCTGACCAACACCGTTGGCCTGAACCCCGGTATTGTCGGCACCCTGATTGCAGTTTCCAAACTGCTGGACGGTGTGACGGACATTTTCTTTGGTTCTTTGATTGACAAAACGCATTCTAAGATGGGCAAAGCCCGTCCTTGGATGCTGTACGGCTACATTGGCTGTGCCATTACGCTGGTGGCAATTTTCGCCATCCCGACCAATCTGGGACAGTTTGCACAGTACGCATGGTTCCTGATCGCATATACTCTGCTGAACGCTGTATTCTACACTGCCAACAACATTGCTTACTCTGCACTGACTGCTCTCGTCACGAAGAACAGTGCCGAACAGGTCGAGATGGGTTCTTGGCGTTTCATGTTCGCCTTTGCCACCAGCCTGCTCATCCAGTCCATCACGCTGGGTGCTGTTACGGCATTGGGCGGTGGTGCTGTCGGTTGGCGCACTGTTGCAATCCTCTACGCCATCATCGGTCTGCTTGTCAACACCCTCTCCGTTTTCTCCGTGAAGGAACTGCCGGAAGGCGAATTGGTGGATACCACCGACAAAAAGGAAATCGAGCAGGACGAAAAGTACAATCTGGTTCAGGCTGCAAAGCTGCTTGCTGGTAACAAATATTATATGATGATCTGCGTCACCTACATTTTGCAGCAGATCTACGGTGCCATGATCAGCATGGGCACCTACTATGCAACCTACATCCTTGGCAACCAGAATCTGTTCGGTGTATTCTCTTGGGCAATCAACATTCCTCTGATCATCGCACTGGTGTTCACCCCGACCTTGGTTGCAAAGTGGAACGGAATGTACAAACTGAACGTCATGAGCTATACTCTGGCAACGATTTCTCGTGCACTGGTTGCTGTAGCTGGTTACATGGGCAGCGGCAATGTGACCTTGATGCTGCTCTTTACTGCAATCGCAGCTCTTGGTCAGGGTCCTTGGCAGGGCGATATGAACGCTGCGATTGCTGCTTGCTCTGAATATACTTGGCTGACGAAGCATAAGCGCGTGGATGGCACGATGTACTCCTGCACTTCTCTGGGCGTAAAACTTGGCGGCGGTCTTGGCACCGCAATCACCGGCTGGCTGCTGGCAGCAAGCCATTTTGACAGCGCTCTGACCGTTCAGCCGGATTCCTGCATCAATATGCTGAAGATCATGTATCTGGTGATTCCGTTTGCTCTGGATGCCATCATCACCTTCCTTCTCTCTCGTATGAAGGTCGAAGAAGCAAATGAAAAACTGCGTGCAGCAGTCTGATAACAAGCCATTATCATTTCTCCTTCATCTGCTGTTCCCCGGAGGAATCCAGCGATTCCTCCGGGGAGGCTGGAGAAATATTATAAAATTATAAAAGGTAAATGAGGAAATACTATGGCTGCATTTGATTTTGCAAAAGTAAAAGACCCCACCTTTTTCAAGGAAAACGTGCTGAATGCTCATGCAAGTTTCCGTACTTACGCTTCCCGCGAAGAATATCGGACAGGCTCCTCTTCTTTGGCGCTGAAGCTGGACGGCATCTGGAAATTCGCCTACGCAAAGAACTACACCAGTGCCATCCCCGGCTTTGAAAAGACGGATTACGATTGCAGCGGCTGGGACGACATTCATGTTCCGGCACACATCCAGATGGAGGGCTACGACATTCCCCAGTATGCGAATGTTCAGTATCCGTGGGATGGCCGTGAAGAAGTACAGCCGGGCGAGATCCCGCAGCGGTTCAATCCGGTGGCAAGCTATGTAAAATACTTCGAGCTGCCGGAATCCATGCAGGGCAAGCCCGTCCACATCGAGTTCGAGGGTGTGGAAAGCGGCATGGCTCTTTGGCTGAACGGGTCTTATGTGGGTTACACCGAGGACAGCTTCTCCGCACACGCATTCGATCTGACTCCCTATCTCCAGCCGGGCGTGAACAAACTTGCTGTGCAGGTGTTCAAGTGGACTTCCTCCAGCTGGTGCGAAGATCAGGACTTCTTCCGCTTCTCCGGCATCTTCCGCAGCGTGTGGCTGTACGCCATCCCCACCGTGCATCTGGAAGATGTATCCGTCAAAACGCTGTTTGCCGGGGATGATCTTACGCATTCCACGCTGGAAGTTGCATTGCAGGTGGAGGGTAAGGGCGCAGCCCGTCTGACCCTGCGCCGCAGTGAGCTGGAAGTGTTCTCCGAAAAAATCGCACTGAACGGCGGCTCTGCTCTGTTCAGCCATGCGGTGGAGAACCCCCACCTGTGGAGTGCAGAGGACCCGGCTCTGTATGAACTGGAAATCGAGCTGCTGGACGATGCAGGCCATCTGGTAGAGGTGACTGGGCAGAAAGTCGGTTTCCGCAAGTTCGAGTTGAAGAACAATCGGATGCTGCTCAACGGCAAGCGCATCGTGTTCAAGGGTGCCAACCGTCATGAGTTCAGCTCCACTACGGGTCGTGCTGTGGGCGTACACACCCATGAGGAACTGCTTCGGGATATCATCACCATGAAGCAGAACAACATCAATGCCATCCGCACCAGCCATTACCAGAATCAGGATGCACTGTACGACCTGTGCGACGAGTATGGTCTGTATCTGATCGCAGAGAACAATCTGGAATCCCATGGCACATGGGACATCCATCAGGCGGGCATTCGCGGCATCGAGGGCGTTTTGCCCAATGATAAGCCGGAGTGGAAAGCTGTCTTGTTTGACCGCATGAATTCCACTTACCAGCGTGACAAAAACCATCCTGCTGTTCTGATCTGGTCTCTGGGCAACGAATCGTTTGGTGGTGAGACCCTGCTCCAGATGGCAGAGATGGTCCGCCGCTTTGATGACACCCGTCTGGTGCATTACGAAGGTGTGGTCAATGATCCCCGCTTCCTCGATACCACCGACATCGAGAGCCATATGTACAGCACGGTCAAGGACATTAAAGAGTATCTGGCACAGGGCGATAAGCGGCCTTATATCGAGTGCGAATATTCTCATGCTATGGGCAACTCCAACGGTGCTTTGCACAAGTACACGGAACTTGCCGACCAGAAGGACTGCGGCTATCAGGGCGGCTTTATCTGGGATTACATCGACCAGTCCATCTGGAAAAAGGACCGCTACGGCAAGTGGTTCCAAGCCTACGGCGGCGACTTCGGTGAGCGTCCTACCGACTATAATTTCAGCGGAAACGGCATTGCCTACGGTGGTGACCGTGCTCCTTCTCCCAAGATGCAGGAGGTCAAGTTCTGCTATCAGAACATCGCCGTTTCCATCGACAATTCCGGATTTGAAGTCTGGAATAAGAACCTGTTCACCTCTACGGATGCTTTCGACTGCGCTGCTCTGCTGCACCGGGATGGAAAGCTGTATCAGCAGCAGGAGCTGACCAATATTGACGTTGCTCCCGAAGAGCGTTCCAGCTTCCCACTGCCGTTTATGGTCCCTGCGCTCCCCGGTGAATATGCAGTGACCATCAGCTTCCGTTTGAAGGAGGACACCAGCTGGGCAAAGAAAGGCCATGAAGTCGCCTTTGGACAGGGTGTGATCGCTGTGGTTCGTTCCATTCCCAGCAAGAAGGTCGCACCGTTTACCGTCATGCACGGCACCCACAACATCGGTGTCCGGGGCGAGAATTTCGATGTTTTGTTCTCCGATCTGAATGGCGGTCTGACTTCCTACCGCTATGCCGGCAAGGAGATGATCCAGGAGATCCCCCGGCCCAACTTCTGGCGTGCTCCCACCGACAACGACTGCGGCAACAACATGGGCGGTGTCCGGGGTCAGTGGAAACTGGCAAGCCTGTATGCCACCACCAAGGGTGTCGGCAAGGAAATCCCGTCTGTTCACGGCGGCACCATCCTCCAGAACCCCACCTGCGAGGTGGAAGCCGACAGCGTCGTCGTGACCTATCTCTATAACCTGCAGACCAGCCCCGCAGCAGAGTGCAGTTTACAGTACCGTGTGTTCGGCGATGGCCGCATCCAGACCACCCTGCACTATGACCCGGTGGAAGGACTTGCAGCCATGCCGGAGTTCGGCGTACTGTTCAAGATCGACGCCGATTACGACACGGTGGAGTGGTACGGAAACGGCCCTGCGGAGACCTACTGGGATCGCCAGCATGGTGCAAAGCTGGGCATTTACCAGAACAAGGTTGCAGACAACATGGCACAGTACCTTGTACCGCAGGAGTGCGGAGCAAAGACCGCTGTGCGCTGGGCAAAAGTAGTGGACCGCAAGGGTCGTGGACTGCTGTTTACCGCAGATGCCGCAAAGCCCATGTTCTTCTCTGCGCTGCCCTACACTCCCCATGAAATGGAGAGTGCCAAGCACCCCTACGAGCTGCCCCCGGTCCATTACACGGTCATCCGTGCTATGGGCGAGCAGATGGGCGTTGGCGGCGATGACAGCTGGGGTGCCAATGTCCACCCGGAGTATATTCCTGATGTGACCAAGCCTGTGGAGTTCACCTTTACGTTCCGTGGCATCTGATGATTGCCCGCAAATGAGGTGTTCTCTGTGAAAAAAGCGAAAGATCAGCCTGAATCTGAACCAGCCGAACTAGCATCCCTTGTTGGAGAACGGATCAGAAAGATACGCAAAGAAGAGGGGTTAAGCCTAGAGCTTTTTGCTTTATTGTCGCATAGACGAATGCCCTGTTTGCTACAATCGCATACCGCTTATCTCGCTGGAACACTTCTTGATTTTAACACAATCGGATGTTATCCTATTCTTATAAAAATCTCCGAAGGGCAGGTGTTTTCATGTACAATCATCAGCTGGAAACCTTCATCCGTGTGGCGGATGCAGGCAGCTTCAACAAGGCGGCAGAGGAAAGCTACATCACGCCAACGGCCATCATCAAGCAGATCAACCTATTGGAAGATTCCCTTGGTGTCAGGCTGTTCGAGCGTACTCGCCGGGGACTAACACTGACCAAAGCAGGCCGTTCCATGTATCAGGATGCCAAGTACATCATTCAATACTGCCATGATTCTGTCATTCGTGCCCGGAACGCAATGCAGGAGGATTCCAACGTCATCCGCATTGGTTCCTCTCCCATGACACCTGCCCAGCTGCTCATGGAACTGTGGTCGAAAGTGCAGACCATCTGCCCGGACATCAAATTCCAGATTGTGCCTTTTGAAAACACCCCGGAAAATGCACGGGAAATTCTGGCGAACCTCGGCACGAACATTGATGTAGTAGGCGGCATCTTTGATGAAACGATGCTGCATCTGCGCAAATGTGCCGGTCTGGAACTGGTTCGCAGGCCGTTTTACTGCGCGGTTTCCATCCATCATAAACTTGCGGCAAAAGACCGCTTGCAGATCACAGACCTGTACGGCGAAAATCTACTGCTGATGCACCGTGGATGGAGCCACTATGTAGATGAACTGCGGGATGATTTATGGCAGCACCATCCACAAGTAAATATCGTGGATTTTGAATTTTACAGCATGGATATCTTCAACCGCTGCGAAAACACCAACGATGTGCTGCTGGCAATTCCGGGCTGGGCCAATGTCCACCCATTGCTGAAAGTGATTCCAGTAGATTGGGATTACGGCATCCCCTATGGTATCCTGCACTCCCCGAATCCAACGCCTGCCGTTCAGCGTTTTCTGGATGCGGCTAAAATAGCCAGCAAGGAATTGTATCGCTGATACGCCACTGCAACGAGAAGCTGCTGCATGAGAAATCATGCAGTGGCTTTTTCTTTTTACAAAAGATGCACTTGACCTAAAGCTGACTCTAAGTGTTACAATCAGGGGGTCAAGCGGGTTGTTTGAACCTTTGAGTTCAAACAAGTGAACAAAGTGGAGATTCCGGGAAATGCAGACTTGCGCTATACTGGAACCAGAAAAAGAGAGTATCTCAAAGGAGGAACGACCGATGAAGAAAGTCTTGATTTTGTCCGGCAGTCCCCGCAAGGACGGCAACTCCGACCTGCTGTGCAGTGAGTTTATGCGTGGTGCGCAGGAGAGCGGCAACGAAGTGCAAAAGATCTTCGTGCGCAGCAAGAAGATTGTGCCCTGCAATGCCTGCTATTACTGCCGTGACCACGGCGGCAAGTGTGCCCTGAACGATGACATGAGCGAAATTCTGGACGCAATGCAGGCGGCAGATGTTATCGTGATGGCAAGCCCAGTGTACTTCTACTCCATTGATGCACAGATGAAGATCATCATCGACCGCAGCCTTGCCCGGTGGACGAACATTCCGAACAAGGAGTTCTATTTCATCATGACCTGCGCGGACGATAACCGTGCTGCCATGGCCTGCACCTTGGAGTGTTTCCGGGGCTTTACCGCCTGCCTGAATGGTGCCAAGGAAAAGGGGGTCATCTACGGCACCGGCGTATATCGGCCCGGCGAGGTGATGTCCTCCCCGGCCATGAAGGAAGCCTACGAGATGGGCAAAAACGTCTGATTTCCCAGTTTTATATAAAGGAGCGTAACGGCTATGAACAATTTTCTGTTTGAAAACAAGACCAAGGTTTATTTCGGCAAGGGTGGCGTGAAGGAATATCTGGGCTGTCTGCTGGAGCACTACGGCGATACCGTGATGCTGGCCTACGGCAGCGGTTCTATCAAGCACAATGGTATCTATGATGAAATCGTCGGTATTCTGAACGCCGAGGGTAAGCGCATCGTAGAGTTTCCCGGCATCATGCCCAATCCCACTTACGCCAAGGTGCAGGAGGGTGCAAAGCTGGCCCGTGAGAACCATGTGGATTTGATCCTTGCCGTGGGCGGCGGTTCCGTGTCCGACTGCTGCAAGGTGGTGTCCGCACAGGCCAAGGTGGACGAAGATTTGTGGGAGCTGGAAAACACCAAGCATACTCGTCCCACTGAGTTCATCCCGCTGGGCACCATCGTCACGGTGTTCGGTACCGGCTCCGAGATGAACAACGGCGCGGTCATCACCCATGAGGAAAAGAAGATAAAGGGGGCCCTGTGGGGTGCACAGGCCGACTTTGCTTTCCTCGACCCCACCTACACGTTGTCCGTTCCCATGAAGCAGGTCATTTCCGGTGCGTTCGACACCCTGAGCCACGCGATGGAAACTTACTTCGGCAAGCCGGACGAGAACAACCTCTCCGATGACATCAACGAAGCCGTCATGCGCAGCGTCATCCGCAACATCCGCGTCCTGTTGACCGACAAGGACAACTACGAGGCCCGCAGCGAGCTGGCATGGGCTTCGGCTATGGCCGAAAACGGCATCCTGAAAATCGGCAAGGTCACTGACTTCCAGTGTCACATGATCGAGCATCAGCTGGGTGCCTACACCAACTGCAACCACGGTGCTGGTCTGGCGGTCATTCACCCGGTACTGTACCGTCACCTGCTCCCGGCCAACACTGCACGGTTCGCCCGCTTTGCACAGAACGTCTGGGGCATCGACCCAGCGGGCAAATCCGAGCTGAAACTGGCACAGGCTGGCGTGGAGGCTCTGGCGGCCTTCATCAAGGAGATCGGGATGCCCACCACCTTTGCAGAACTGGGCCTCCCTGCCGACACCGACCTCAAGGCTGTGGCCGATTCCACCGTGCTGACCGGCGGCTGCTGCAAGAAGCTGAGCCATGACGAGATTTACGAAATTTTGAAGGAGTGCAAGTGACCATGAAGAAAATTACAGCAGGCAGAGATGTGCTTGGTGAATTTGCGCCGAAGTTCGCGCAGCTCAATGATGATGTTCTTTTCGGTGAGGTTTGGAGCCGGGAAAGCGAGCTTTCTGCACGCGACCGTTCCCTCATCACCGTGACAGCACTGATGGCGCAGGGGCTGACGGATACCTCTTTCGGACATCATCTGCAAATGGCCAAGGAAAACGGAATCACCCGCAGTGAAATTGCGGAAATCCTGACGCACGCTGCGTTTTATGCGGGTTGGCCCAAGGCTTGGGCGGCATTCCGAATGGCAAAGGACATCTGGGCAGATGCGGAAAACACTGATGAAAAGCAGCTGCACCAGAACAGTATAGTCTTCCCCATCGGCGCGCCCAATGACGGCTTTGCACAGTATTTCAGCGGGCAGAGCTATCTTGCGCCAGTCTCCACGGAGCAGGTCAAAATCTTCAATGTGACCTTTGAACCCGGCTGCCGCAACAACTGGCATATCCACAAGGGCGGCGGGCAGATCCTCGTCTGCGTGGCAGGCCGGGGCTACTATCAGGAATGGGGCAAAGAGCCGCAGGAGCTGCACCCCGGCGATGTGATCAACATTATGCCCGGTGTAAAGCACTGGCACGGCGCTGCGCCGGACAGCTGGTTCTCCCATCTGGCTGTGGAAGTACCCGGAGAAAACCGCCGCAGTCAGTGGTGTGAACCAGTGAGTGAAGAAGAATATCAAAAACTGAAATAAGGAGCATGGCATGACCTACGGCGGCATGGCGACCAATAAAAACGAAGCCACGAAACTTGGAAAGAACATTTAAGGAGGAATCTTTTATGGAATACGCAACGCTCAATAACGGCGTGAAAATGCCCATGGCCGGTATTGGCACATTTCTTTTGACCCCGGACGAGGCAGAGGCCTCCTGCGTCAGCGCCTTGCAGAACGGCTACCGCTTGATCGACACCGCCAACGCCTACATGAACGAGCGCGCCGTGGGCCGTGCCATCGCCAAAAGCGGCATCGCGCGCGACAAGATCTTCGTCTCCACCAAGCTTTGGCCGAGCGTCTACGACGCGGGCATGCCGGCGGTGGACGCCACGCTCCAGCGCCTGGGGCTCGACTACGTCGACCTCTACCTCATCCATCAGCCGTTCGGCGACGTCTTCGGCGCGTGGCGCGCCATGGAGGAGCTCTACGAGCAGGGCGTTATCCGCGCCATAGGGACGGCTAACTTCTACCCCGATCACCTCGCAAACCTCATCTCGTTCAACCGCATCGCCCCCGCCGTGAACCAAGTCGAGTGCAACGTGTTCTTCCAGCAGCGCGAGGCGCAGGAGTACATGGCCGGCAAGGAGGTGGCCATGGAGGGCTGGGCGCCCTTTGCGGAGGGCAGAAACGACCTCTTCCGCAACGAGGTCCTCGCTCGCATCGGCGAGGCGCACGGCAAGACGGTCGCCCAGGTCGTGTTGCGCTGGCTGCTGCAGCGCGGTGTGGTCTGTGTCCCTAAGAGCACGCACCGCGATCGCATGGAGCAAAACTTCGACGTCTTCGACTTCGCGCTGGGCGACGACGAGATGGTCGCCATCGCCGCGCTCGACACCGGGCGCAGCGCGTTCTTCGACCACCACGACCCCGCCACCATCGAATGGATGTCCGGGCTCGTGCGCAACGTGTAGACGAGCGGTCAGACCGCACTGATAACTTACTAGGAGGAATTGCCATGAACTCATTCACGTACGACTACCCGGTCAGGAACTACTTCGGCGAGGGGGCTATGGACCAGGCACTCAACGCCGAGATGGGTGCCATGGGCAGGACAGTGATGCTCGCCTACGGCGGAGGCTCGGTCAAACGAACCGGCGTCTACGGCCACGTGGTCGATAAGCTCACGAGCGCGGGCAAGCGCGTGGTGGACTTCGGCGGCATCATGCCCAACCCGACCTACGAGAAGTGCCAGGAAGGCGCCGCGCTCGCACGCGAGGAGCAGGTCGACTTCATTCTCGCCATCGGCGGCGGGTCGGTCTTCGACTGCTGCAAGGTGGTTTCCGCGCAGGCGATGCTTGACGAGGACATCGAGACGTTCGAGCACGCCGACGGCAAGATGCCGAGCTCGTTCATCCCCATGGGCTGCATCGTTACGTTCTCCGGCACGGGCGCCGAGCAGAACAACGGCGCCGTCATCACCAACGAGGAGACGCACGTGAAGGGCGCCTATCTGGGGGC
>ENA-OPVL01000832-OPVL01000832.1-human-gut-metagenome-genome-assembly--contig:-NODE-832-length-20048-cov-1.932726_pt1 | contig 20048 bp, 18 predicted proteins | sample MGYA00241496_ERZ501984 | MGnify/ENA primary metagenome ERZ501984 (study PRJEB25962, sample SAMEA2042986) | human gut metagenome | biome: human gut; feature: human-associated habitat; material: faeces... | reverse complement strand
ACACGACACCCGCGACGATCGAGCCGAGCACCACGGGGTTGCCCCAACCCATCGACGAGGCGCTCGAGAACCCGTAGAGAAGTCCGCCGAAGGCGATGGTGGAGAGGACGACCGAGGGCAGGTCGAGCTTGGGGTTCTTCAGCTCGCCCACGTTTTTCAGCATGAACACGCCCAGCACCAGCACGAGAATTGCGAGGGGGACGATGGCGCCGATCATGGTGCGCCAGCCGTACGTGTCGATCACCGCGCCGCCTACGACGGGGCCGACCGCGGGACCCGCCGACATGACGATGCCCGCCATGCCCATAGCCGTTCCTCGTTTCTCGACGGGGAACACCAGCATGGGAACCACCGAGACAAGCGGCATGAGCACGCCTGAGCCCGCCGCTTGCAACACGCGACCGATGATGAGGAACAGGAAATCAGGGGCTGCGGCGCACAGCAGCGTGCCCAGCGCGAACACCAGCGTCGCCCCGAAGAATAGCGCGCGGGTGCTGAACTTGTCGATAAGGAACGCCGAAACGGGGACCATGATGCCGCTCACCAGCGGGTATATGGACATGATCCACTGGGCAGTCGAGGCATCGATGGCGAAATCGGACATGATGACCGGCAGCGCAGGCGACATCACCGTTTGGTTCAGTAGCGCCAAGAAGGCACCCAGGACGACGACCGCGACGATGCGGATCTGGGTACCGGTAATGCGCCCATTGGCGGGCGCGACCGTACAATTATCAGACATAAGCTTCCTTCGTATCTATTCGATTCTTCGCCGAAGGCGCGCCGGCCCACGGGCGAAATAACATGCACGTGCTATGCGTGCATCAGATACGACAGGAAGAAAGCGGCTGCTCAGAGCGCACTTGGGGAACAACAAGAGAGGCCCCGTATACCAGGGGCCGCCGAATTGCGATGTATGCTTTGGTCAAATCCTTCATAGCGGGGAGGCATTCTAGCAGCCGTCTTCGCCCCTTTCAAGGGATGTAACCCAGACGTTGATTTTCTTCACCGAGGCGCCATCGTTGACGGGTGGCGTGCTTCTCTATCGCCACACCGCGGGGCGAGGGAACGCCGCGGCGAGCTTGTACATCGGCTATGTGTGCAGCTGCGAGCGTATCGCCGGCGCGCGCTGGGCGCCAGTCCGATCCGGCCGACTCTTGCCGACGGTCGGTCGCCGTCCTCCTCCATCTCCGCCTGCTCTGTTTTTGCTCGGCTCCCTTGTCGTATCATGGACGGACGAGAATTGAGCGAAGGCGAGCTCGAAAGCGTGGCGCGCGCCGTCGGCGGGATCGACGCTGTGATCGATCCAAAGGCGAAAGATGCCGACACGGTTGCGCTCGTACAGTATCTTGCTGCCGACCAGAAGTTCGAAAAGGTGCTCGATAACCAGCAGATTCTTCGTGAGCCCATCGTTCGCAACGGCAAAAAGGCCACCGTCGGTTATTGCCCCGATGTATGGGGAGCCTGGGAGTAGCCTGTGTTATTTGCCGGCATGTGGGTATAAGAGCGAGCGTTTGGCATAAGATTTAACTGTAAGCCATGTCTAACAAAGGAGGGCACATGCCCAACAAACCCGTAAAGATCATTATGCTTACCGGATACCTCGGTGCCGGCAAGACCACGCTGCTCAACCACATCCTCGCTAACGACGGCGGTATCCGCGCCGCCGTGATCGTCAACGATATCGGCGAAATCAACGTCGACGCCAGCCTCATCGCCGACGGCGGCCTTTCCGAGACCGACGACCTCATCCCGCTCACTAACGGCTGCATCTGCTGCACGCTTTCGGACGACCTTGCCAATCAGCTGCAGGGCATCGCCGATTCGGGCAAGTTCGACTACATCATCATCGAGGCCTCGGGCATTTGCGAGCCCATCCCCATTGCCTACACCATCTCGAGCTTCTGCGACGAGGCCAAGGTGGGCGGTCAGCCCAAGCTTGCACTCGACAACATCGTGGCTGTGGTCGATTGCGCCCGCATGTACGACGAGTTCAACGGCGGCCGCGACCTGCTGGCCGAGGATATCGACGAGGACGACATCGAGAGCCTGCTCATCCAGCAGATCGAGTTCTGTTCCACGCTGATCCTCAACAAGACCGATACCGTCACGCCTGAACAAATCGCCGAGCTCAAGGCTATCGTGCGCAGCCTGCAGAAGGACGCCGTGATCGTCGAGGCCCAAAACGGCGAGGTCCCCATGGAGGAGCTGCTCGATACCGACCGCTTCGACTTTATGCGCGCCTACAACTCCGCCGCTTGGATCGAGGCCATGGAGCATCCCGAGGAGCACGACGACCCCGAGGTGCTCGAGTACGACATCGAGACCTTTGTGTACTCGCGCCGCAAGCCGTTTGACCTGCAAAAGTTCACCGATTTTGTTGAGCAGGAGTGGCCCGACGAGGTCATCCGCGTCAAGGGTCCGCTGTGGCAGGCCGACAATCCGGACATGTGCTACATGTTTGAGCAGGCCGGCCACCAGATGCGCCTGATGGAGAACGGTCTGTTTGTCGACTCGGCGCCCGAGGGCGAGAAGCAGAAGATCATCGACGAGAACCCCGAGATCATGCAAATTTGGGACGACGAGACAGGCGACCGCATGACGAGCCTGTGCATCATCGGCCGTCACATGGACAAGGACGCGCTCATCGCCTCCCTCGATGCCTGCCTGACCGACTGGCACCGCGCCTAGGTTTATCCAAGCGGGCATTTTTCCGCCTACGTAACCGCCAAACCACCACGAAGGTGCCCTTCGTGGTGGTTTTTCGTTCTGAGCCAAGGAGATTCATGTTCAACATTGTGCTGTATGCGCCCGAGATTCCGGCCAATACGGGCAATATCGGCCGTACCTGTGTGGTCACCGGCGCCCATCTGCATCTGGTGGAGCCGCTGGGCTTTTCGCTCGATGACAAGACGGTACGTCGCGCCGGCCTGGGCTACTGGCAAAATTTGGACGTGACGACCTATGCCGGCTGGGAGGATTTCCTTACGCGCAACGACCTCTCCCCCGCTGATGATCGCCTGCATCTGCTGACCAAAAAGGCACGCCGCACCTATGCTCAGAGTACCTACCGCGATGGCGACTACTTGGTCTTTGGCAGCGAGAGCTCGGGCATTCCCGAGCCTCTGCTTGCCGCGGCGCCCGCGCGCTGCGAGCGCATTCCGATGCTGCGCGATTGTGACTCACTCGACAACGCCGAGGCCTGGGAAGCCCACGAGGAATCGCTCGGGCATACCGAGGACGGCCACGAGGCCATCCTTCAACAGGATATCTGCGGCAACTTCGTCAATCCGGACGACTACCGCATCAGCGCCCTCAACCTCTCCAACAGCGCCGCCATCGTCCTCTATGAAGCCCTGCGCCAAACAGGCTTTCCGGGAATGTGGCAAAGGACTGTCCCTTTGTCACATTCAAGCGCCACGTCGATGACACACACGCCTGATTGATGCTCTAAATAACGAACCATCACTTTTAATCAGAATTAACTAAAATAAAATGAAGTTAAACGGAGGTGTGAAAGGAGGGCCTAGTGAAATATCTCGAGAACCCGTTTACCCCCAGTTTTGGCGAGGTTCCTGCCCATCTCGCTGGCAGACAACAGATTATTCGGGATTTGGACCGTGCCTTCTTGAGCCAGCGCAGGCGCCCAGAATTGACCTCGATCTTCTCAGGCGCGCGTGGAACCGGTAAAACCGCTCTCATGTCGTCGCTCGCGACAAGGGCGGAATCCCACGGCTGGATAGCCGTAAAGACGACCGCGCTCCCGGGAATGCTTGAGGAAATCGAGCTCGGGACGAAACGCGTCGCAGCCCATCTCATCGACTCGTCCACCCACTTCGAAGTCACCGGCCTCGGAATTGCACCGCTCGGCAGCGTCGAAGTCAATCGCGTTCACGATGCCTCAACCTGGCGTTATCGCATGAGCGACATCATCGACCAGCTCAACAAGGCGGGCACCGGTCTGCTCGTCACGGTTGACGAGGTGGACCCGACACTCGACGAGATGATTCAGCTTGCAGCGACGTATCAGCACTTTGTGACCGATGGGAAACGCGTCGCCCTGCTCATGGCGGGACTTCCTAACAACGTCTCGACGTTGCTGAACCACAAGACGGTCTCGTTCCTTCGCCGCGCCCAACAATATCATCTGGGTCGCATTGCCGACTATGACGTACGCGAGGCCTTGATTCGCACAATCCAGGAAAACGATCGCCTGGCAGATGCTGGGGGAATCGATAGAGCCGTTCGCTCGATCTCTGGTTTTCCCTTCCTATTGCAACTCGTAGGCTACCGTGCCTGGGATCTCACAAGCGATTCGAAGGAAATCTCGTCACGCGATTTTGACCTGGGAATCAAAATCGCGCGCGACGAGATGGACGACCGAATCCTTGCGGCAACCTATCGGGAACTCACTGCAGAGGACAAGCGATTCCTCATCGCCATGCTCGATGACGAAGAAGAGTCCACCACCGCTGACCTTGTCGAACGCCTCAAGCGTTCGCCGCAGCAGGTCTCCCGCTACCGACGCCGCATGATAGATGCCGGCATCATTGGAGAACGCGGGCGCGGAATCGTCGCTTTTGAATTGCCATTCTTCCGCGACTATCTCGCCGCTCAATGCGTGAAATAGAAGTCAATGTGACAAAGGGACTGTCCCTTTGTCACATTCGGTTATAGGTAGCGGCCGGTGATGCTTGCGGAGCAGGCCGCGATGTCGCCCGGCGTTCCGGCGCAGACGATTTGCCCGCCCGCGTCGCCACCGCCCGGGCCCATGTCGATCACGTAATCGGCATTGCGGATAAGGTCGAGATCGTGTTCGATCACGATAACCGTGGCGCCCTTGGCAACAAGGCCGTCGAACACGCTCAGCAGTAGCTGAACATCGAGCGGATGCAAGCCAATCGTGGGCTCATCGAACACGAATACGGCATCGTCCTGCACGCGGCCCATCTCGCTCGCAAGCTTAAGACGCTGCGCCTCGCCGCCCGAAAGCGCCGGTGTGGGCTCACCGAGTGTGAGATAGCCCAAGCCAAGGTCGTGCAAGGTCTGCAAGCGCGCCTGAACCTTCTTGAGTCCCACCGTGGCGTCGATAGCCTCGTCCACATTCATGTCCATGAGCTGCGGCAACGTAAGCAAGCTCCCGTCCTTGCCCTCACGATGGATACGCGAAGCCGTGTCCGCATAACGCGAGCCGCGACATGCCGGGCAGACAATCTCGACATCAGGCAAAAACTGCACATCGAGCGATATCGAGCCCGTGCCATCGCACGTAGGGCAGCGCAAGGCGCCGGTGTTGTAGCTAAAGGCACCCGCCTTGTAGCCGGCTGCCTTGGCCTCGGGCGTACGGGCGAAGGCGCGACGCAGCTCGTCATGGATGTCGGCATAAGTCGCCACCGTCGAGCGCACGTTGGCGCCGATAGGCGTAGCGTCAATCAGATTTGCGCGGGCAATACCCTCGGCATCGACCCAACGCACGTGTCTTGGCAGACGCTCGCCAACTGCCTGTGCCTTAAGTGCCGGGATGAGTGTCTCGAGCACCAACGTCGTCTTGCCCGAGCCCGAAACGCCCGTCACCGCGACGAGACGGCCGCGCGGGATATCGACTTCGAGCGGTTTTACGGTATGGATGGCATCGGTTGCCGTGCGGATATGTCCCTGGTCGAACATTTCGTCGTCAGTCACCTGCGGACGCATGCGCTTGGGCTCGGCGCGCAAAAACGAGGCGATGCGACTGCCCTCCGATTGCTCGACCTCGCCTACCGTACCAGCGGCGATCACATTGCCGCCACCTGCTCCGGCAACGGGGCCCATCTCGACCAGATAATCAGCCTCCGCCAGCACGCGCGTGTCGTGGTCGACAACAACCACGGTGTTGCCGTCGCCTACCAGGTCGCGCATCACGCCAACCAGGCCGTCGACATTTGCCGGATGCAGGCCAATCGAGGGCTCGTCCAACACATAGAGCACGCCGGACAGCGCGCTGGCGCTCGCCCGTGGAGAGCGTGGCGCCGGCGCGGTCGAGCGAAAGATAGTCGAGCCCCAGGTCGACCAAGCGACGAGCCGTGCTCAAAAACGAATCGCAGATATCCGTCGCCATGGGCTGCATCTCGGCCGGCAAGGATGCGGGCACCCCGCGCACCCACTCAATCGCCTCGCCCAGCGTCATGGCCGCGGCCTGTGCCAGATTGATACCGCGTACCTGAGTCTGACGCCGCGGAAAGGGTCATCTGACAAGCCTCCGCCAGGGAAATGCCCCGCAGCTTCGGCGCGCGGGCCGCAGCGGACAGGCGCGTGCCATGACAGTCCGGGCACACGTCCTCTTTCAGAAACTTCTCGACGCGCTTCATGCCCTTCTCGTCGGTCACTTTGGCGAGCGCATTCTCGACGGTATAGACGGCGTTGTAATAGGTAAAGTCGAGCGGCGTGGCGCCCTCGCCGTTTTTGGGAACGTAGAGAATGTGCTTTTTAACCGCCGGACCATGGAACACGATGTCGCGCTCTAGAGGCGTGAGCTGGTTAAACGGCACGTCGGTGCGCACGCCCATCTCGCCGGCAACTTGCTTCATCAGGTCCCACATGAGCGTGCCCCAAGGAAGCACCGCGCCTTCGTTGATGGTCTTGGACTCATCGGGCACCAGACTCGCCTCGTCCACCTCGCGCATGACACCGGTGCCGCCGCAGGTAGGGCACGCACCACCACTATTGAAAGCCAAATCCTCGGCGCTCGGCGCGTAGAACTCGCGACCGCACGCAGGGCACGTGAGCGACAGGCCAGCGGCCACGTTAAGGCTCGGTTCCACGCGTGCCCCGCAGTGCGGGCACACGTGATGGGCGCAACGGCTAAAGAGCAGACGCAGGCTATTGTTGAGCTCGGTTATGGTACCAAAGGTCGAGCGCACACCTGGCACGCTGGGGCGCTGATGCAATGCGAGCGCCGCCGGCACGTGTAGCACCTCGTCCACCTGGGCGTGTTCGGCCTGCGTCAGACGACGGCGGGTATAGGTGCTGAGCGCCTCCAGGTAACGGCGCGAGCCCTCGGCATAAAGAACTCCCAGCGCCAGCGAACTCTTGCCCGAACCCGACACGCCGGCAATGCCTACGAGCTTTCCCAGCGGGATATCGATATCGATGTCCTTGAGGTTGTGTACGCGCGCGCCACGCACCTCGATAGCCTGCGGGCTCATCTTCTGTTCCGTCACCTTTATCACCCTACTCGTGTCATAAAATGCGATCGCGAATGTACGCGCCCAGCATGGGCACGGTAAACCGGACGAGACCGTATCCGGCAGCCTCGATGACGCGCTCGCGAATCAGGCTTGCGCGATATTTACTCGCCCAGCTCTGGGTGCGATCACAGCGCTCAATGATATCCGCCATGCGCGTCGGTTTACCCTCATCAGCAGCCATAGCCTCGATAAAGAGGCGTTGCGGACTGCGCAGCCCGTAATACAGGGGCGCGTCAACCGCTTCGTAGAACTCGGAGACGGCATCCGCATGACCATCCTCGACATCGCGCTCTTCAATGACCTGCGAGCCACGCCGGACAGCAGACCGCCACATGTAATAGCCCACCAGCTGAACCATGTAGGGATGCCCCATGCTCTTGCGCGCCGCAAGGTCCGCCGTCTCCGCGTCAACGTAAAGACCAGCGTCTTTGACCGTCTGGACATATGAATCGCGCACCTTGGGCAAAGATATCGCCCCCAGCGTACGCTGCTGGGCACGCCGCAAAAACGTCACGCTCGGCTCTTCGAGCAGGTCGTCAACCATACTGGGTAAGCCGGCGAACACCAGCGCAAGACCGCGCTGGTCGCTATCGGGCAAGCCCGTGGCATCCTGGTCTCCGAGCACCTGCTGATAGAGAACGGCAAGAGCCGCCAGTTCCTCGATAGACGCCGATTGTGCCTCGTCAATCGCAAACAGGATGCCCTTGCCTGGACCGAGTTTCTTAAGGCGCTTGTTGACCAGCCCTCGCAACGTCTCGCCCTTTGCCCGCGCCGCCTCGACCGACATCCGGCCAAACGACGGACCGAACTCCATTGACGTCACAACGGGTTTATTCGAGCGAAGCGCGTCGGCCAAGCGGTCGCATAAGCCAAGCGAAGCGGAATCGGAGACAACCGCCCATCCGCGCTCACTGGCCAGACGTTGCAGCTCCCGCAGGAGAACCGTCTTGCCGCAGCCGCGGTTTCCCGTAATGAGCATGAGCCTGCCCGGCGCTCCGGCGCCGTTATCGAGCCCTTCCTCGAAATCTTCGATGACCGACTCGCGACCGATGAGTATCGGAGGCCGCTTGCCAGCCGTGGGCTTAAAGGGATTTGGATTCATGTCGGCCTCCTCGGATTGGCAAACCCTGGTAATAGTTATACCAACCTATACCGAGTTATACCAATAGCCTGTGACAAAGGAACTGTCCCTTTGTCACATGTGGCCGAAAAACTCGGCGTCTGCTGCTCGCCAGGGGCGGAAGGTGGCGGGATCGATCTTTACGTGCGCCGCGGCGGGTACGTCGTACCATTTGACCGTGTAACCGGCGCCGTGAGAGCAAAAGACCGAATCGGGCGTGTTGGGCAGATCGGCCTCTGGCTCATAGGCGGCAGCCTCGATTACGCGCTCGGCATCATGGCAAGCCGCATAGCCGGCGAACTCTAGGTACAGATGCCCGCGACCGCTCGTGTAGGCAGCCACCTCCAGCGCATAATCCTGCACCTCGGATGCCGGTACGCGACCCACAAGCTTCGCCCGGTCGCCCGCCATCGTCGGCGGCTCGTACTCGGCACCCATGCGCGTGGCATCCGAGAGCGCCCGGCCCACGCACTCCCCCGGCACCTCAAGCTCAAAGTGGTACCACGGCTCCAGCAGCACCGCCGCGCCGGCCTCACGCGCCTGCATGAGCCCCTGGCGAATCGCGCGGTACGTGGCCTGGCGAAAATCGCCGCCCTCGGTGTGTTTGGCATGCGCGCGGCCGCCCGTGAGCGTAATGCACACATCGGTGATGGGCGAGCCGGTCAGCACGCCCAAGTGGTCGCGCTCCATGGCGTTGGTGAGTGCCAAACGCTGCCAGTTAAGATCGAGCTCGTCGGTCGAGGTCACGGTGCCAAACTGCACGCCCGAGCCCGCCGGCAACGGCTCCAGACGCAGATGCACCTCGGCATAGTGGCGCAGTGGCTCAAAGTGGCCCACGCCCTCGACCGGCTGCGAAATAGTCTCCTTATAGAGAATGCCGCCGGGCTCAAACTCGACCGCAAGGCCAAAACGATCGGCCAACACCCGCTGCACGACCTCGAGCTGCACGGCGCCCATCAACTGCAGGTGAATCTGCTCCAGATGCGTATTCCAGCTTACGCCGAGCATGGGATCTTCGTCCGCTAACTCAGTCAGCGCTTTGAACACCGCGTGGACATCGTGTTCGCCCGGAAGCACCGTATAGGTGAGGACCGGCGCAATGACAGGCGCATCGCCCGCGGGCTCCGCGCCCAGGGCGTCCCCCGGGCGAACGTGCGCAAGACCCGTCACGGCACAAATACCGCCAGCAGCAACTTCTTGAGCAAGCTCATACTTCTCGCCGTTATAGATGCGCACCTGGTCGATCTTTTGCTCCCATGCCTCGGCACCGGAACGTCCGCCAATCATCTGCTTGGCATGCAGCGTGCCGCCGGTCACTTTAACCCATGCCAAGCGCTCACCGCGATCCCCGCGGCTGACACGATAGACGCGCGCGGCAAACTCCGGGTGCCATGCCTGTTCGCGCATCAGCGCGCATATGCCATCCAGCAGTTCGTCCACGCCTTGGTCCCTGAGCGCCGATCCGGCAAAGCAAGGAAAGAGCTTGCGCTCGGCAACCATGCGCGACAGCGTCGCGGCGGAAAGCTCACCCGCCTCAAGAAACTCCTCGAGCGCCGCCTCGTCCAACGCAGCAGCGTCCTCCTGAACGGAGCCGCCCGCCAGCAGTTCGTTGGCATCCAGGCAGCCTTCGGAAAGACGCTGCCCAAGCTGTGCCAGCAAAACATCGCGGCCGGGATTCTCCAAATCGATTTTGTTGATGAAGATGAATGTCGGGATGTCATAACGTGCAAGCAGGCGCCACAGGGTTTCGGTGTGTCCCTGCACGCCGTCGTTGGCACCCACAACCAAAATCGCATAGTCAAGCGCGCGCAGCGTGCGCTCCGCCTCGGCCGAAAAATCGACGTGGCCGGGCGCATCCACGAGCATGACGTGGGTATCACCGTGGTCGAGCACGGCCTGCGACGAAAAAATCGTGATGCCACGCTCGCGCTCGATCGCGTTCGTGTCCAGATGCGAATCGCCATCGTCCACGCGGCCGCGCTTGCGAATGCGACCCGCGTTGAACAGCATGACCTCGGCCAACGTGGTCTTGCCGGCATCGACGTGCGCCAAGATTCCAACGACCGCTTGCTTCGACATGGCTCTCCTCTTATTGCAAGCCCATCGCACGCGGCAACGGGCGTTCACGCTCCACACTGGATGATACAATTTACGGGCCGGCGGGCGAAGCGGGCCCTATCCCCCGACCAAGCTCATCGCCCTGCGTTGCCGCGCGGCGATTTTCGTAGGTTCGCGCCTTGCGAAAGCCGGCTTGCAAATCAGCGCAGCGAACGAAAATGGCCCCACCCGGGACCATTTTCGTTCGTGCGAATTGTTGACACGTGCCCCTGCTCTTACGCCTCGCGCAGCCAGTCGAACGCAACACGCGGCGTGCCGTCCGACACATGCACGACGCCGGCACGCTCGAACCCCGCCTTAATACTCGCGCCCTGCATGGGCAGGTTGTCCTGATGCGTGTCGATGCGCAGGTGATCGGCACGCTCCTTGGCAAAGGCAAACATCGCAGCCGCGATACCGTGCACGGTGCCATCGGATGCCACACGGTGCAGCACGGCGTACGGAGTGTCGCTGCGCCATTGACCATCCTCAATTACGTCATAGCACTCGTCCGGGCCCGGCAAAAAGGCAAACGTCGCCACCACGCGGCCATCGACTTCGCACACATAGCTGCCACCGGCGGCGATATCGGCAGCCAGTTGCTCGGCAGAAGGCGTGCCCTCGGGCCACTGTGTGGCGTTGCCATGCGCGCGCATAAAGGCGCGGGCCGCGTCATAGATAGCCATGACAGCGGGAATGTCGGTATCGAGGGTTTTTCTGATCATCACGCGGCGACCTCACGTTTATTGGTATCACTTTGATTGAGCAATGATACCAACGTTTGGAGAGGGGCGCGATGCAGATGGGGAGCAAAAAGCGAGCCGCCTGGTCAAAAGCAAAAAGCGAGTTTTTGAGCACTGCCACCGGCGGCGATATGAGCGACCTGTTTGCACGCGAGGACGAGCGCCGCGACGCCCTGGACGCCGAGCGCGATGAGGCCTGGCGCTACAAGTCGTGCGAGCGCAAAAACCGTTACGACACGCGCGCCGAGGCCGAGGCCGTTATGGCCGACTGCGAAAACCGCGGGCGGCGCGGTTTGGCCTGCTACAAATGCGAATACTGCGGTGGATGGCACCTGACGTCGCACCCTTGGAAATAGGCGCCGCATCGGCACGGCATTGACGGAGCGCCAGCCATCGCACGCAAGCTACGGGCGCGGCGGCACCAAAACATCGTAACGAACGGCCTTGCCCGCAAGTTGATAGCTCGGCTTAACGCCGGCAAGCAGTGGCCCCTTCACCGGTCGCTTGATAACGACCTTGCGCGGGTGCACCGCAAGCGCAGCTTCGACCAACGTCTCCTCATCGGCGCACGGCTGTTCCAGATGATGCAAGAGTTGGAACTTCTTTTTAACCGCCGCGCTCTTGGTGCGTCCGGGAAACATGGGGTCCAGATACACCACGTCAGGAACGGTGAGCTCGCCCTGCCCGATCAGCTCAGCTGTATGGCGAAGGCCGGCAATGCTGTCCTCGCCCGCATGTAAGCGCATGCGCGCCACGGCTGTCGCAAGCGCCGGATCATCTGCCGCGCGATCCAAGGCATCCTTGAGGAGCGCCGCGATCACGCAATCCTGCTCATACAGATCGACGGTAAAGCCCGCGGCCGCCAGCAGCAGCGAATCCTCGCCAAAGCCTGCCGTGGCGTCAATCGCCCATGGGCTCTCGATGCCTTTTGCGCGCGCAGCCTTTACCAGCAGTTCTTGCTGCAGACGGCCCTGCTTGAGCCGTGGAAGCATGCGGCCAAAATCGGCACGCAGCTCCATCGTGCCGTCGGTGAGCGTGAGGCCCTCGGACTTCCCGATTAGCTCAAGCCCCGCGGCCCGAGCAACAGAAAAGGGATCGACGACACCCATGGACACTCCTTAACAAGCAAAACGAATACGTGAGCGCCGTTCATGTCGGCACCCAACCGTCCGCTATTGTCCCACATGCGACATGGCCCACAGCATCCCAATGCAAAGCACCGCCATCAATCCCGTGCACACGGCAGCGATCGCAGAATCACTTATGCGCCTTCCCAACGACCGCGGTTCACGCACTTGCCCTGCTCCGTACATCATGGCTCCTCCCTGAGACCAGCTCTTACCATGGACCCATCATCGCAGCGCCGCGCATACGCTGCCATCGATTTGACTTACGCCCAGCTTTCTTTTTTGAAAGGTTGGGTTTGGCTGCGCGGGCTCAATGCGCTTTCAGGCGCATGCATCGCCGCGTTGAACTACAATGTGCTTCACCATATGTGCAGCACATTGGGTGCGCCAAGTTGGCGTACTCGTATCGAAAGGACCAGCCATGAGCTTCACTCGCAAGACTCTCAAAATCCTTGCTCTCATCTACTTTGTTTTGGGCATCGCCAGCCTCGTCACCGCCGGCGTCGGTATCGCCACGGGCGGTCTCGATTCCACGTACGGTTCGTACGCCACGCTCGCAGCGGTCGTGCTTATCACCAAGGGTCTCGTCGACCTTGCCGCAGGCGTCGCCGGTATCAAGGGCGCCAACAAGCCTTCGCAGGTGGACGGCGCGTTTAAGCTCGGTATTGTTGCCGCGGTCGCCACGCTTGCCCAAGCGGTGCTCACGCTTCCCGCGTTTGGCGGCGACGCCATCAACTTTGGCGCCTTTGTCATCGTGGTGTACGACCTGTTCTTTGTTCAGCAGGCACACGCCGTTAAGGCCGAGAACAAGGACCGCCTGTAGGCACCTGTCTCCCATAGCCCCTGCTATCAAGCAGCTAAAAAGGGCCGATCGCGCATCTCCGCGGTCGGCCCTTTACGTTTGCCCAGATAAAACCTACCAAAATAAACCTGTCCCTTTTTGGCAGGTTGTTAGCTGTGGCGGCACTCGGCGATGATGAAGTCGATGTCGGTTTGAAGGGTGTCCAAGTTTGCCAGGCGCTCTTTGTCGGCAGGGCGCGTGCGGTAGTAGTACGGCGTCATCTGGAACACCGCCTCGATGTCTGCCTGAGTCTGGAGCGTAATGTTCGCAGACACCCGCTGCGTTCCGACTAACTCGAGCTCGGTGGTCTTCGGCAGCTTCTCATCGTTAAGGTACGGCGTGTCGTAGAGCACCTCTTTGAGCCCAAAGAGATGACGAGCACCCGGTACCACGGTATAGAGTGAACCCTCTGGCGCCAGCACGCGGGCAAACTCGCGCTCGTTAAAGGGAGCAAAGAGTTCGGTCACCATATCGAAGGCGCCATCGGCCACGGGGATGTCCTTCATGTTGGCCACGAAGTAGGTCGCATCGCCGCGCTTGGCGGCAAGGCGCACCATCTCTTTGCCCAGGTCAAAGCCGTAAGCATCCACGCCCGGCACCGCGCCCATAGCACTCGTGTAATACCCCTCGCCACAGCAAATGTCGAGCAAGGGCAGTGGCTTGTCCGACGTAGCCGCGCACCGCTGAGCTCGTTCGCGCACGAGCTCGACCATCGTATCGCGCAACGGCGCATAGTAACCGCGGTTCAGAAAGTCGCGACGGCTGCGCGCCTGTGACTTGGGATCGCCCATGGAGTCGCCGCTCTTGGACGAGCGCAGTAGATATAGATAGCCCTCGCGCGCACGGTCAAACCGGTGTCCGCCCGCACATGCAGCACCGCGCTCATTGTCCACCAACGGCTCATGGCAAACGGGACACAACAACATGGCAACTCCTTAGCGCGAACAACACAACGCCCACCATTGTCGCACGCCTTCCCCGCCTAGTCATTGGGGACGTTCTTGAATGACTAGTCGTTTAAGAACGTCCCCAATGACTACCTTGCACCAATCAAAAAGTTGCGGTGAGATAGTTCTTGAATTGGCCTTTTTGAGGGCTCAACAGGAACTATCTCACCGCAACTGCGTTGAGCGTTTTTGGCAGCGGGTTTACTTGCTCGCGAACAGCCAGATCAGGATGATCACCAGGATTGCTGCGATGATGCAGGCGATGGCTCCGGTGAATTTGACGCGTGAGTCGCGGGTTCGCTTGCGAACGTCGTCTTCGGCGGCCTCGAGTTGGGCAACTTCGCGCTCGGTCTCGGTATGCTCGGCCTTGTCGCGCGCCAAGGACCCGGCGAGCGATTCGGTGATCTCGGGATGGTCGTGCACCTCGGTCGCCTGCTCGATAATCGACTGCGCATGCGCGGCATCTGCCCGGGCGTTTGCGATGGCCTGCTCTTGCTCGCGGCGTGCCTTGTCCTGCGTGGCGATCTTTTCGCGCAGCTCGCGCTGGCGCGAGGCGAACCCCGACGTGCTCGATTTTTCGCAGGTCACCGGCTGCGATACCGAGATTCGTGAGTCGCGTACCGAACTACATTGGAAAGATTCCGACGGCGAAGAGCACGATTACGATCCGCCGCGTTACGACATCGATTACGACATGTATCTCACCATCCACGTGAATGTGCCGTATTACGACAGCATCACGTTCAAGGTGAACGGGTCGCGCATCGAGGAGCGCAATTCGGTCGAGTATCGTGAGGCCGAGCGACAGGCGAACGAAATTCGAGTCGCGCTCACCGAACTTCGCGAGACCACGCGCGAAGCCGCCGCTGCCGCTTCGGCTCCCAAGGTTGCGCGCACGTGCCCCTTCTGCGGAGCCACCACCACGCCGGATGCTTCTGGGCGCTGCGAATACTGCGGCGGCGCCATGGGTGCATAAGCTACAAGGGGAGGAACCCAAGAAAGGAAGTGGAACAATGAAACGTACCACGAAAATCGCAATCGCAATTGCCGCCGTATTCGCGCTGTGCCTGGGCCTTGTTGGCTGCGGTGGCGGTGATGGCGCCGACTACACCAAGAACTTCACGGGCGATTGGAAACTTTCCGGCATGACCGAAAATGGCGAGGCGATGAGCGAAGACGACATCGCGTTCATGGAGAGCTTCGGTATGACGGTGACCCTCACGCTCAATGAAGACGGCACCGGTTCGCTCGTCATGTTCGATGAGGCTATGGACGTTTCTTGGGAGCCGAAGAGCGCGACTGAGCTCGATGTGACCATCGACGGCGATACTACGACCGGCAAGCTTGCCGACGACACCATCACGCTGGAAGCGGGCGGTGACGCTATGTCCTTCGTACGCGTCGAGGCCGATGCGGGCAAATAGCCGATTGCGCAACGCCAATTGAATATCGAATCGAAAGAGCTTGTGGCCGAATGGCCGCAAGCTCCTTTCGTTTTGTTTGGACTCATATTGCAGCTGGCTCGTTTTTCGGTAGGCGTAGATGCACCGCTGGTTACGGGGCGACTTTGGGTCGAGTGGGTCGTGTCGGGGGCTTATTTTGGGCCAACGGGGAGTGATGGGGCGGGGCGTTTTGCGCGACCCTGTTTTCGAGGCGAGAAAGGAGTTCTCATGGCTGTCGAATCGGTGAACTACCAATGCCCCGCATGTGGTGGACCCCTGCATTTTTCTGAGTCGAAAGGCCTCATGGTCTGCGACTACTGTGAAAGTTCTTTTGAAGTTGCGCAAATTGAGGCGCACTATGCTGCCAAGCAGTCTAAGGCCGATGCGTCGGCGGTGGCCGCAGCCGAGCGTGCGGCTTCCGGCGAGATGAGCGCGTTTGAGGCCATGGGTGCAACCGACGGCGTTGCGGTGGCCTTGACTGAGGATGTGTTGAATGCCGCTGCCGCGACAAGCGGCCACGCAAGCGAGGGCGACGAGGCCATTGCGTCGTTTCTCTCTCGCGCCTCGTGGAACGAAGGCGAGCGCGACGGTTTGCGGTCGATGACATGCTCGTCGTGCGGCGCGGAGATTACGTGCGATGCAACGACTGCGGTTTCGGAATGCCCATATTGCGGCAACCCCGCGCTGGCCCCGGGCGCGTTCGTCGACATGGCACGCCCCGATGGTGTGGTGCCGTTCAAGCTCGACAAAGACGCTGCAGTTGCTGCGTTGAATGACTATTACAAGGGTAAAAAGTTCCTGCCAAAGAAATTTATCGCCGCGAACAAAGTTGAGCATATCCAGGGCGTATATGTGCCGTTCTGGCTTTACGATGGTTCGGTTGAAGGAAGCGGCACGTTTGAGTGCCGCAACGAGCGCATCTATCGCTCGGGTGATGAGGAAGTAACGCGTACGACGGTCTACGAGGCCTATCGTGCGGGCGATTTGGATTTCGAGCGAGTTCCCGTTGACGGTTCGGCGAAAATGCCTGACGGGCACATGGATGCGATCGAACCGTACGATTTCGACGAGATGAAACCTTTCTCGGTCGCGTATTTGCCGGGCTATGTTGCCGAGCGCTATGACGAAGATTCGAAAGTGTGTTCCAACCGCGCCGAAGAACGCATGCGCCATTCCTTCGAGCACGATTTGCGTGCAACGATTACGGGCTACGATTACGTCGATACGGGAATCGTGCACTCCACGACGCAGATGACGGGTTGCATGCAGACGCTTCTTCCGGTGTGGATGCTGCATACCACGTGGGAGGGCAATGACTACCTGTTCGCCATGAATGGACAAACAGGCCGATTCGTTGGCGATTTGCCCGTTGCAAAGTTCAAGGTTGCGGCGTGGTTCTTCGGTATTTTCGTTGCGCTTGCCGCCGTGCTGTTCGGCCTCGATATGGGCGTGTTCCAATTCGATGACACCCTGGCGAGCGTATTCATGGATGGCGTGATTCCTGCAGTGGTTGCGGCGGTTGTGTGCATCGTTTTCTACAATCAAATGAAAACCGCCGAAGCGGCGAGCGATGCCCAGGCCTATCGATCGTTTGAGGGGTTGAATCTTACCGGTGAAAGCGAGCATTTCGTGCGTGAATACGAGACGCGCCGCCGCATCGAGAAGAACGACGATTAGCCAAACCCAACAATTAGCGAAACCCAAGGTTTCAAGTCGAACATATGTCGCGGCGGCTTTCAGCCACCGCGACATATTGCCTGTTGGGCATTTTATTGGTTTGGCGTCGTAAAGGGCTTAGCGATTGGATTCGCTCGGGTTGCGGTTCGAGCTTCGCAAGCATAGCTGCGCCCAGTTTCGAGGTATTGCTCATCATCCAGCGTAAAAGAAAAGTGCAAATAGTGACAAAAGTTGCGAATTCGGGGGCTTAAAAGGGCCTTTTTTTGGCGAAATAGGACGTTGTGAGTCCAACCGCCTTTCGTGAATTTCGCATCGACCAATCGTGACCTGGGGTTACTCGTTTGCACAGAAAAGCCTCCTGGGCTTGTCAAGAAGCCTGTGTAAGTCTTTTCACAGGAACCTCTCTATCCTCGCCCTGATGCCCTCGTCGCACAGCAGCTGGTTGCGCACCCGGGCCCAGCCCGGCTGGTGGCATCCCTCGCCCCACCTCGAATACAGCTCCTTCACCCGCAGGTAGAGCAGCTTCATCACGGCGTCCTCGTCGGGGAAGCACCCCCGCCTGACGACCTTGCGGAAGCTGGCGTTCACGCTCTCGACGGCGTTGGTGGTGTACATGACCCTCCTGACGTCGGGGCCGTAGGAGAACAGCCGCTCGACCTCGGCCATCGAGCGCTCCCACGTCGCCACCGCGCCCGGGTAGCGCGCCCACGCCTCGGAGAAGTCGGCGAACGCCGCCCGGCACGCGGAAAGCGACGGCGCGCCGTAGAAGGCCCGGGCGTCGCGGCAGAACGCCTGCATGTCCTTGGACGGGACGTACTTGCAGGAGTTGCGCACCAGATGCACCAGGCAGCGCTGCGCCACCGCGTCCGGGAATATCGCGCGCAGGCCGTCGGCCAGCCCCGACACGCCGTCCATGCTCACGAACAGCACGTCCTCGACGCCGCGCTGGCGCAGCTCGTCGAACACGCCCATCCAGTGGTGCGCGCCCTCGGTCTCCTGCATCCACAGCCCGAGCACGTCCTTGCGCCCGGCCAGGTCGTAGGCGACTATCGCGTAGACCGCCATGCTGCGCGCGCCGCGCCCGCGCCTCACCGGCACGTAGAGGCAGTCGACGAACATGAACGCGTACACGGGCTCCAGCGGGCGCGAGCGCCACCGCTCGAGCTCCTCCCACACCCTGTCGGTGATGGCCGAGACCGTCTCGGCGCTCATCGAGAAGCCGTATATCTCGCGCACCGTGGCGGCTATGTCGCGCTGCGACATGCCCCGCGCGTACATCGACATCACGCGCGACTCTATGCCGGTCAGGTCGCGCTCGCCCTTGGGCACCACCGCGGGCTCGAAGGTGGCGTCGCGGTCGCGGGGCACGTCGATGGGGACCTCGCCGGCGCTCGTGCGCACCACCTTGCGCGTGTAGCCGTTGCGCCTGTTCGGCCCGTCCTTGGGGCCTTTGTCGTTGTCCGGGTAGCCCAGGTGGGCCTCGAGCTCGGCCTTGAGCATCGTCTCGATCATCGGCCCGAACACCGAGCGCAGGGCCTCCTGCGCCTCCTCGGCGGTCTTCGGCGAGAACTCCTCCATGATGGCGGCCGCCACGCGCTCGGCGGCGGGGTCGCCCTTCTTCCTCCTGGTCACGGTCGTCTCCAATCTGCCGCGGGCCATGCCGCGGCCATCGTAGCATGGCCGGCGCCCTGCGCCGGCGACGATCGCCTCCGGAGACGTTGCCCCTTGAGGGGACTTACACAGACAATCTTACAGACCCCTGAAAAGCCCCCGGATTCGCAACTTTTGGCAAAAACGAACGCCTCGCTTTACGCAAGACCAATTCTCGGAGCATCAAGATTGTCAGCCGTGGATGGAAGAGACGGCCACAAACAGAAAGCGGGTCCAACCGCATATCGACAATCGGCCGAGAAGATAACGGTGCCCGCTTCGCCGGCCAACGCTAGGCATTACAATATTCAGCTAAGCCCAGAGAGGAGGCCAGGTTGACTAATCTTCGAATTCCTTTTCTTACGCTCACCGCGCTTGCGGTGCTACTTCTTTCTTGCGGTTGCTCACCCCAGCAAAAAAAGCTTGGCCCTTGCCCGAACGAATTCGAATTACACACGCCCATTTACGATCGCGACACCATTTTGTTCCATTACGAATCGTTCAACCATGAGGCAATCGATGGAATCCCTCCCACGCCTGAAGGAAGCGGCGGCGGCCCCCTCGCCGCCCTCTGGGCACTCGTAGGCACCGTTGAGGATTTCGATGGCGCCGGCATCGCAAAAATTAAAGTCGATAGGGACCAATCAAGCGGCTTCATTCTCGATACTGCATATCTCAACACAAACGCGCCTATCGAAGGCGGCGGCGTCATCGCCATCGGAGACAAAATAGAATGCCGTTTTCTCTACAATTCCAACTCGGAAATAATCGATCCCGGGAAAAGCGGCTACATCAGAATCGTAGATTCGGGGCCGGCCTCGTAAAGAAGTCGGCTTTTCGTGGCAATCCACCAGCCGATAAACCGCGCGGCCATTACAATAGCCACATCCAAACCCGATAATCCCCCCTGGAGGCCGCCCATGATGTGGTTCACCGCCGATTTACACTTCGGCCATTCGAGCATTCTTTGGAAAATGAATCGCCCGTTTGAAACCATCGAACGCATGAATCAAGGGCTCATTGCGGCGATTAATGAACGGGTAGCGCCCAGCGACTCGCTCTATGTGCTAGGCGACTTCGCGTATCAGACAACCGCCGAAAACGCACGCCGCCTACGCGAGCAAATCACTTGCGAGCACGTGCATCTCATTCGCGGCAACCATGACGATTCGTGGTCG
>ENA-OPVL01000831-OPVL01000831.1-human-gut-metagenome-genome-assembly--contig:-NODE-831-length-20069-cov-2.939392_pt1 | contig 20069 bp, 24 predicted proteins | sample MGYA00241496_ERZ501984 | MGnify/ENA primary metagenome ERZ501984 (study PRJEB25962, sample SAMEA2042986) | human gut metagenome | biome: human gut; feature: human-associated habitat; material: faeces... | reverse complement strand
TATTGAAATAAAATGCAAAAATGTATTGACAAATAATAACAAGAGTGTTATTATAACACCATCAAAAGAAACAAGGAAACGAATTAAACAATCAAAGAAATTCATTCAATTCATAGCATATATAAATGTTCCAATGAAAAGGATGAAAATAAAAGAAAGGTTCGGGTGATTCCATTGGGAAAGAATTTATAACTTCATCAATATAAGAGTGACGGGTATCGCATTTCCTGCAAGAAAGACCTGATACGGAGATTATAAAAAAGTATTTTCCTTATATAATATAAGAGCATACGCACAGTCTGATTAATAAGGAAGGAATGTATCAAAGGTATTATAGAAGCGATAACTTATATTGAATATCTGTTGCAGACCTGATACAGGGATTTTGGTAAATGTGTAAAGAAATATTTACCGGAAGAGCATAACCCTTATCTCAGTAGTTAGCCTGAAAGCAGAGGTTCAGGTAACAGATAAACTGAAGGTAAGAACGATGTTTTGAGAGGCATATAGAAGTTTAAGTATATGGTTTGAAATCCTGCATCAGAAGAATATCCGGTATATAAAATTACAGGATATTGAGAGAAATATTAAGGTACTTTTTCCGTGATACTTTACATAATTCAGAACATCTGCCATTAATGTTCGATAAATATGAAAAGCACATAAGGAAATTAAACAGTTGTGAATTTAAGAAGTTAGGTTTATGATTGCTTAGCACGAAAAATAATGAAAAAGTGTATCCGATATTTCATAAATGAAAAACAAATTATAATACGTGAAATTATAATTTAAAATCTATAAAACTTTCTAAGTAAGTTCCGATGAACTGAATAACTGATATCATAAAAGCATAAAAGCAGGAATGAATCAGATTATAAACAGTACATATGGATTATGAGCAGGAAACAGAATAGGAATTTTAAATAAACATAGAAAAATTTAATAGTGAACTTATAAAGTAGTTTGTAAATAACATATTATTTTATTATAGAAAGAATACTAAGAGGAAAATAAATTGAATAACGAAGAACATTGAAGCGGTCATCATTTTTGAAATCAGGAAAAGTAAAAAGTGATGACCGTTTTCAAATTGTATTCATATATATTCGTTTATTGCGTGAAATGGAATTTTAGGATATACTCTCCATGAAAAGGAGAGTTTTTTTATGTGGATAAAAGATATCAGAGATTATATTTTATATGAAGATAAAGATATTCTGGTCTGTCACAAACCGGCAGGGCTTGCAGTTCAGAATGCGCGGGTTGGCAGTATGGATATGGAGAGCCTCTTGAAGAATTATATTGCTCAGAAGGTGCCGGGTAAGATGCCGTATCTGGGTATTATCCATCGCCTGGATCAGCCGGTGGAGGGGGTTCTTGTATTTGCCCTGAATCCGAAGGCAGCAGCAGATCTCAGCAGACAGATGACAGCGGGAAAAATAAAGAAGACTTATCTTGCAGTTACAGAAGGAACAGTGAAAGTGAAGAGTGCAAAACTGGTGGACTGGCTGAAGAAGGATGGCAGGACCAACAGCTCTGCAGTGGTTGAGGGAGGGACTTCCGGAGCAAAAAAGGCGATATTGTCTTATGAAGTTCTGGAAACCTGGAAAAATAAGGAAGATGCACAGGATTGTGGCGAAAGAAATCTGATTCGGATTGATCTGGATACAGGCAGGCATCATCAGATTCGTGTGCAGATGGCGCATGCCGGAATGCCTTTGGTTGGTGACAGAAAGTATAATCCCGGTCAGAATAGTCAGGAACCGCTGGCTCTCTGTTCTGCAAAACTGGGATTTCAGCATCCGGTGACAAAGAAACAGTTGGAGTTTCAGGTGCAGCCTGCAGGTATGGCATTCAAAAGACATTGATATAGCGCAATTTTTGATGTATAAAAGTGAAAAATGTGTAAAATCTCTGGACGAATTTCGTAAAGTGTGTATAATGTAGAAAGTAATATGCAGTTATAAGGTTTATAGCAATTCTCGTAAATAATGTATTTAAGAGGATCGCTACAGGTAATTGTTCGATGTTGATTATTCTGTGAGAGTACTGAGCAGATATCGATTTTTAGTTGACAGAAATTATACATTATTTTATGAAATTGCTGTAATGTGCAGTATAGCACTGAAAGGAAGAGGAAATTAAAATGAAAAGAGCGGCGGCAGCAGCGATAAGTTTAATGACAGGACTGGCAATGCTGACAGGATGCAGCAGAGCGGAGGTGGAAGAGACAATCCAGCCGTTGGTGGCAGACGCTATCGAAGAATCCGATTCAGAGGCAGAAGCAGTGAAGGAAGAGGATGAGAGTCCGCTGATTCCGGAGATTGATACAGATATAAAAATCCATGCCGGTTCAAGGATCGCAGTGGTAAGCAAATGTGTCAAGGGCGAATACTGGAAGATGGTTAAGAAAGGCATGGAAGATGCGGTAAAGGAAATTAATAAAGCATATGGTTATAAAAAAGATGACCAGATTACCATGACTTTTGAAGGCCCTGATAATGAAGAGGACGTAGAAACTCAGATTAATACAATAGATGCTGTTATTGCAGAGAATCCGGATGTTCTTTGTATTTCGGCAAGTGACATGGATTCCTGTGAGGCACAGCTTGAAGCTGCAAAGGAAAATGGAATTCCGGTTATAGCATTTGATTCTAATGTAGCCGAGAAAAAACTGGTGAAGGCATATCGGGGAACCGATAATGTGCAGGTAGGAAAGATGGCTGCTTATCAGCTTGGCAGTGCACTCGGAAAGATGGGAAAGGTTGCGGTTTTTTCCGCACAGCAGAAGACAAAGAGTGTTCAGGATCGTGTAGAAGGATTTATGAATAATATCGGGAAGTACGGAGACATTGAAGTTGTGGAAACTATTTATTCTGATCAGGTAGATGATATGGAGGCTTCCATGAAGGAAGTTCTGGAAAAATATCCCACACTGGATGGTGTATTCTGTACCAATGCAGATATTACGGAGATGTATCTGAATCTGGAGAAGAGTGATGAGCATGATGCACCGGCTCTGGTAGGGGTTGATGCAACTACTAAGCAGCAGGAAGCAATCCGTAATGGAGAAGAGATTGGCTGTGTTTCTCAGCAGCCTTATGCTATGGGATACCAGACGATCTGGGCAGCAGTTGAAACAACGGCACCGAAGAAATCTGTTGTAATCGAGAAAAATGTACTGAGCAATCCGGCATGGATCGATGCAGACTGTCTGGATGATCCGGACTACAGTGGATATTTATATACAGAATAAGAATTAAAGATAAACGCTCCGGGAGGATGTACAGGGTCTCAAATGCATTAATTAAGAGGATTTTCTATAAGAGGAATGTGTCTGCTGGGACAGACCGGTAATACAGAACTTATATATAAAGCAGAATTATATACGAAAGAAGAAGCATGAAAACAGTGATGAGTTGTTTTCGTGCTTTTTTTGTGTCATAGAATATTACTCCGTAATGTTCTATGACACAAAAAGCTCTCCGGGCAGGCTCTTTATTTATATCTCTTCTTCTTTGAAATAAAAATATAAACCAATCAGAAGCTTTGACTGTATAAAAAGATTTATATTGATGATATAATCACATACACGATATAAAAATAACAAAAAAATATTGGATAGATGAAAAATATTTGATAAAATTATTTAATGAGATTGTAATTTTAAAGGATATATGATAAAATTTGACTATAAATTCTTGAAAATATATAAAAAAATTAGGCAAAAAGGAGAAGAGGATGAAACAATGGTCAGAGATCATCAGAAATGTCACCATGTTGTCGCAGCTTGGACTGTCTCTCATAACCCCTGTCCTGATATGTCTGGCAGTATGCTGGCTGATTGTTTCTAAGACCGGAGCTGGCGGATGGGTATATATCCCCGGTTTTTTCTTTGGTCTTGGAGGTTCCGGGACAGTGGCATATAAATTTTATCTTTCTATTAACAGACAGCAGAAGAAAGAGAACAAAAAGAAGAAAAATAAAGTATCGTTTAACAGACACCTGTAATGATACAGAAACGAAAGGGAGATTTATATGAGTATTATGGATAATGTTCAGCCTGCCGTAAAGAAGGAAACCGGGAAGGTAGCTGCCATCACCGGAATCGGGCTGATTTTGATGTGGATCGTGTTTGGAGTGCTGCATGCTTTCATGCCACAGAAGGTACCGTTTGATTATACGGTGTTTCTTGGAGGGGCAGTGGGAGGATGTGTGGCAGTCCTTAATTTCTTTTTCATGGGACTTGCAGTGCAGAAAGCAGCTGCAGCAACAGATGAGGACACAGCGAGAATGAGGATCAAAGCAAGTTACTCCCAGAGAATGCTGATCCAGATGTTGTGGGTGATCCTGGCAATCGTGGCACCCTGTTTTCATTTTGTGGCAGGTATCGTTCCTCTTTTATTTCCCGGAACAGGAATTAAAATTGCAGGAATTTTTCATACTAACAAATAGGTATTTCTATATCAAACCGGAACAGTACCGGGAGAGACAGGAGGTGAATAAAGAGTATGGAATTGGATATCAGCGGGGCAAGGATATTCTTTACATTACCCATTGATGTGCCTGTTCTCGGACCATTAAGGATCAGTGAGACAATGGTGGTAAGCTGGATTGTTATGATACTCATAACAGGTTTGTGTATCTGGCTGACACATGATCTGAAAGAAGAGAACATTTCCAAACGTCAGGCTGTGGCAGAGCTCATTGTAGAGAAGGCCAACAGCTTTGTAATCGGAAATATGGGTGAGAAATTCAGATACCTGATACCATTTGTTGCAGCACTTTTTGCAACCAGTGTGGTTTCCAACCTGATCAGTCTGATCGGACTTCGAAGTCCTACAGCAGACCTTTCTACTGAGGCTGCCTGGGCAGTTGTGGTTTTCATTATGATCACAGCACAGAAGATAAAGACTAGCGGATTTGGCGGTTATCTGAAAGGATTTACAACTCCGATCGCAGTTATGACACCGTTTAATATTCTTTCCGAGCTGGCTACACCTGTCAGTATGGCGTGTCGTCATTTCGGAAATATCCTTTCCGGTGTGGTAATCAATGGCCTGATCTATGGGGCACTGGCAGTCGCAAGTTCCGCGCTTCTGGGCCTGATCCCGGGTGCACTGGGAGATGTACTGTCAAAGATACCGATTCTTGATGTCGGTGTACCTGCGATAACGTCGGTCTATTTTGACTGGTTCTCAGGAGTTATGCAGGCGTTTATCTTCTGTATGCTGACTGTAATGTATATTGCAAATGCAGCAGAAGAGTAGCAGAAACATGATTTGCCGGAGCAAAACGGCAGCGGTGGTAACCGCAAAGAATGCTGAAATACAGCAGAAAAATTAATACCGCAGCAAAGGGGAAAAGCTGCAGATTATTATTTAACAGGAGGGTTTTAATATGGATTTTCAGTTATTGGCAAAAGGTATCGCATTAGCAGGATGTGCAATTGGAGCAGGATGTGCGCTGATCGCAGGTATCGGACCTGGTATTGGTGAAGGTAACGCAGTAGCAAAGGCATTGGAAGCAATCGGACGTCAGCCTGAGTGCAAGGGTGATGTTACTTCTACCATGCTTCTTGGATGTGCCATTGCAGAGACAACAGGTATCTACGGTTTCGTAACCGGTCTGTTGCTTATCTTCGTTGCACCTGGTATGTTCATGAACTTCCTGAGCTGATAAAAACAGCTGAGATGTCGAATATCACAGATTAAGAGGCATCTGATATGGAACCTGTGGATAATTCCGGCAACAGCCGGAGAATGATCCGCATAAATACAGACAGGAGGTTACAAACATGCAGGTACAGGAATTAGTTGGAATTGTGCCGTGGAATTTTATAGCGACGATTTGCAACCTTTTTATTCAGGTATATCTGATCAAACGTTTCCTCTTCAAGCCCATCAATGAGATGCTGGAAAAGCGCAAAGCGAAAGCGGATGCCCAGATCCAGGATGCAGTGAAGGCAAAGGAAGAAGCTCAGGCAATGAAGGCAGAATATGAAAAGAATATGCAGGAAGCCAAGAATAGGGCAAATGACATTGTGATGACAGCTCAGAAAACAGCCGCTATCCAGAGTGAAGAGATGCTTAAGGAGGCTTCCAGTCAGGTAACTGCCATGAAAGAGAAGGCAGAGAAAGACATTGCCCAGGAGAAACGTAAGGCAGTCAACGAGATTAAGGGAGAAATCGGCGGTATGGCTGTTGAGATTGCCGGAAAAGTGATCGAGCGCGAAATTAGTGAAGAGGATCATGCAAAACTGATTGATGAGTTTATTGAGAATGTAGGTGAGGCATCATGACAAAAACTGCCAGAGTTTACGGCGGAAGTCTGTATGACCTTGCCGCTGAAGAAAAGCTCGATGGACAGATCATGGAGCAGATGATCGCAGTCAGACAGATTTTCAGGGAAAATCCGGGATATTTGAAATTGCTGGGAGAACCGGCGATTCCTGAAGACGAGAGACTTAAGATGATTGAAGAGGCTTTCGGAGGGCAGGCAGAGAGATATCTGGTGAATTTCCTGAAATTATTGTGTGAACGCAAGATTCTGAGAGAGTTTGCCGGATGCTGCGAAGAGTTTATCAGACGCTACAACAGTGCACATGGAATTGCAGAAGCCGTGGTTACCAGTGCAGTGAAGCTCAGTGATACTCAGATGGAAGCTCTGAAAGCGAAGCTTGAGAAGCTAAGTGGAAAGAAAGTGTATCTGGTTCAGAAAACAGATGCATCCGTTCTTGGCGGACTTCGCGTGGAACTGGAGGGCGTACAGCTTGACGGTACAGTACAGAGCCGTATTTCCGGTATTTCGAAGAAACTGAATGAATTGGTAGTATAAGGAACTGGATTCCGGATTTGAGAATCGTACTGTATGGGTATTTGACATATGGATATGAAAAATCTTTAAATTTCTGAATTCAGACAGCGCAAAATAATAGAATATAAAAGGATGGAATGGAAACATGCAATTAAAACCTGAGGAAATATCCAAGGTCATCCGAAGCCAGATAAAATATTACGAAAATGCCATTCAACAGAACGAGACAGGTACGATCCTTATGGTTGGTGACGGTATTGCCAGAGCCAGCGGACTGGTAAACTGTATGTCAGGAGAGCTTCTGGAATTTGAGGACGGAAGCTTTGGTATGGCACAGAACCTGGAGGAGAACAGTGTCTCCATCGTAATCTTTGGTTCAGATGAGAACATTGGTGAGGGTCAGACCGTAAAGCGTACAGGCAAGGTCGTGTCTGTACCTGTAGGCGACGCCATGGTTGGGCGTGTTGTAAATGCACTGGGACAGCCAATTGACGGAGCAGGCCCAATTGATACAAAAGAATTCCGGCCAATCGAGAGCAAGGCACCAGGAATCTGTGAGAGAAGATCTGTATATCAGCCTCTTCAGACCGGTATCAAAGCCATCGACTCTATGATCCCTATCGGACGTGGACAGCGAGAACTGATCATTGGTGACCGTCAGACCGGTAAAACTACAATTGCTACAGATACCATTATTAACCAGAAGGGAAAAGATGTGATCTGTATCTATGTAGCCATTGGACAGAAGCGTTCCACAGTAGCTACATTAGTAGAGAACCTGACCAGAAACGGCGCAATGGATTATACTATCGTTGTGGCAGCTACAGCATCTGAGTCAAGCCCGCTGCAGTATATCGCACCGTATTCCGGATGTGCAATGGGTGAATACTTTATGAATAAGGGAAAAGATGTGCTGATCATCTATGATGATTTAAGTAAGCATGCAGTTGCATATCGTGCACTTTCCCTGCTGATCCGTCGTCCGCCTGGACGTGAGGCATATCCGGGTGATGTTTTCTATCTGCATTCCAGACTTCTGGAACGTGCAGCGAAGCTGGACGATGAACATGGCGGCGGTTCCATGACAGCACTGCCGATCATTGAAACACAGGCAGGTGACGTATCTGCCTATATTCCTACTAACGTTATTTCTATTACAGACGGACAGATATTCCTGGAGACAGAGTTATTCCATTCAGGAATCATGCCTGCTGTAAACCCGGGTATCTCCGTATCACGAGTTGGTGGTGATGCGCAGATCAAGGCAATGAAGAAGGTAGCAGGAACACTGAAACTGATTTATTCCCAGTACCGTGAGCTGCAGAGCTTCGCACAGTTTGGTTCTGATCTGGATGCTGATACAAAGGCGCGTCTGGAACAGGGAGCACGTATTGTGGAAGTTCTGAAACAGAACCAGAATGCACCGGTTCCTGTAGAGAAACAAGTTGCAATCCTTTATGCGGTTACAAAGGGTGTTCTGGAATCAGTAAAAGTTGAAGACGTAAATGTATATGAATCAGGATTATATACCTATCTGGATACAGATGCAGCAGGCGTAGAGGTTATGCAGGAGATCCGCTCAACAGGTAAGCTGGAGCAGGAAACAGAGCAGAAGCTTCGCAGCGTACTGGATGCGTATACAGAGAACTTCCTGAATACAAGACCTGAGAAATAAAGTGATTAGGAGGGTATCGTATGGCTTCGAATATGAAAGCGGTAAAGCTGCGTATCAAGAGTGTACAGAGTACAATGCAGATTACCAAGGCCATGGAGCTTGTAGCATCCTCCAAACTGCGTAAGGCAAAGGAACGTGCAGAGGTATGCCGTCCGTACTTTACAGAACTTCATGAGACATTGAAAGAGATTGCAAGGGAGAATACAGATTTCTCATCCGTTTATGCGAAAGAGTCTTCCAACAATAAAACCTGCTATGTAGTGATCGCAGGTGACAGAGGACTGGCAGGCGGATATAATGCAAATCTTTTCAAATGTCTGGAGGCTTCTGCTGAAGGTAAGGACTACATGGTTCTGCCGGTTGGAAAGAAAGCAGTAGAATATTTCCGCCAGAGAGAGATTGAAGCTCTGACAGAACAGTTTGCAGAAGTGGGAAGTATTTCTGTGGCGGACTGTTTTGAGATGGCAAATATGCTCTGCACGGAATTTCGAAAAGGAACCTTTGGCCATATTGAATTATGTTATACTGTCTTTAATTCCATGCTTTCTCAGCAGCCGGAGGTATTTTCCATGCTTCCTATGACTGATATCAGAGAGGAAAGCGGAGGTAAGATAGAGACGAAGAATCTGATCCTCTATGAACCGGACGGAGAGACAGTATTTGATGCCATTGTTCCGGAATATCTGGCAGGCCTGGTTTATGGCGGTATCTGCGAAAGTACTGCAAGTGAACTGGCAGCCAGACGTATGGCTATGGATGCAGCCACAAGTAATGCGGAAGAGATGATCGATCAGCTCAATCTGTATTACAACAGGGCACGTCAGGCCAGCATCACGCAGGAGATCACGGAGATTGTTGCAGGTGCAGAAGGTCTTTAATATAATTTCCAACAGATAGGAGATTACTAACATGAGTGAAAAACACATTGGCGAGGTAGTGCAGGTTATCGGTCCGGTACTGGATATCCGCTTTGCGCACGATGAACTGCCTCCTCTTCTCAATGCCATAGAGATTGATAATGATGGCGCAAAGCTGGTTGCCGAGGTTGCACAGCAGGTTGGTGATGATGTGGTAAGATGTATTGCCATGAACTCTACTGACGGTCTGGTGCGCGGTGCCAAAGCTCTGGATACAGGCGGTCCCATTTCTGTTCCTGTAGGTGAGGAATGCCTGGGACGAGTATTTAACCTTCTGGGTGACCCGGTAGACAATCTTCCGGCACCGGAGGCAAAGGAACGCTGGTCTATCCATCGTCAGGCCCCTTCTTATGAAGAACAGATGCCTGCAACAGAGATCCTGGAGACAGGAATTAAGGTCGTTGACCTGATCTGTCCTTATGCAAAGGGTGGTAAGATCGGTCTTTTCGGTGGTGCAGGTGTAGGAAAAACAGTTCTTATCATGGAGCTGATCCACAACGTAGCAACTGCACACGGCGGACTTTCCGTATTTACAGGTGTAGGAGAGCGTACACGTGAGGGAAATGACCTTTACAATGAAATGAAAGAAAGTGGAGTTATAGACAAGACTGCTCTGGTTTACGGTCAGATGAACGAGCCGCCCGGAGCACGTATGAGAGTTGGACTTTCCGGACTTACCATGGCGGAATACTTCCGTGATGAGAAGAACCAGGATGTGCTCCTCTTTATTGACAATATTTTCCGTTTTACACAGGCTGGTTCTGAGGTATCTGCACTTCTTGGCAGAATGCCGTCAGCCGTTGGTTATCAGCCTACCCTCGCAAACGAAATGGGCGCTTTGCAGGAGCGTATCGCTTCCACAAAACAAGGCTCTATCACATCTGTTCAGGCTGTATACGTCCCTGCGGACGACCTGACAGACCCTGCACCTGCTATCACGTTCTCACATCTCGACGCAACAACGGTGCTTTCAAGAAAGATAGTTGAACAGGGTATCTATCCTGCCGTTGACCCACTGGAGTCAACTTCAAGAATACTTGAGCCTGACGTAGTAGGTCAGGAGCATTACGAAGTTGCAAGAAAGACTCAGGAGCTTTTGCAGAAGTATAAAGAACTTCAGGATATCATTTCTATCCTGGGCATGGAGGAGCTTGACGACGCCGACAAGACGGCTGTTTACAGAGCGAGAAAGATACAGAAATTCCTTTCACAGCCTTTCCATGTTGCAGAGAACTTCACAGGCATAGAGGGCAAATATGTTCCTCTGAAAGAAACGATCAGAGGATTCAAGAAGATAATAGACGGCGAAATGGACGAATATCCAGAGGCTGCATTCCTTAACGCAGGCACTATCGACGATGTTATCGAAAAGGCTAAACAGCTTGAAAACGAGTGATGACCCTCACCGAAAGGAGAAGCTGAAATGGTAAAGACATTCAAGCTTGAAATACTTGCCAGCGACCACGTTTTCTATTCGGGAGAATGTGACGAGCTTATATTCCCGGGTCAGGACGGCTCTTTCGGAATACTGCCTAATCATCAGCCCATGATAACCTGTCTTAACGCAGGTGAGCTGCGTTACAGAACGGGCGACCAGTGGCACTATGCGGTGGTAAGCGATGGTTTTGTGGAGATAATGCCGTCATATGTGACGCTTCTTGCGGACACTGTGGAACGTCCTGAGGAGATAGACGAAAAGCGTGCGGAAGCCGCCAAGGAGAGAGCTGAGGAGAAGCTCAGGCAGAAGCAGAGCATTTCAGAATATTATCACACGCAGGCAGCTCTTAACAAGGCTGTGGCAAGGCTTAAGATATCAAGCAAGTATACAAAACATAAGATAAATATTTGATACAAAGGCTCTCCGCTCACACGGGGAGCTTTTTTTATGTTTGCGTGTTACCTTTTTAAAAAATGCGTGTATATATTAGTGAAAGCCAAAAGACAGGAGGTGGAAAGCTTGAACGAAAAACATCTGATAACAAAGCTGAAAAAGAGATCCCAGAAAGCTCTGGATCAGCTTATAAGCTCCTATTCGGCTTATGTGTATACCATAGCGAGAAACATTCTGGGAGGTGCGTTCACTGCAGAGGACGCAGAGGAGATAACATCAGATGTGTTTTTCCGTATCTGGCAGACCGCCGACAGCCTTGACGAGGAGCGGAGCATTTCACCTTATCTTGCAGCCTGCACACGAAACTGTGCCTTGAACAAGCTCAGGTCAAAGGGCAAGGATATGCAGTGCGGCGAGCTTATGGAGGATATCTTATCCTGCGGAGACATTGAAAATGATATGGAAAATGCAGAACAGCTTGCCATAATATCCGACGGTCTTGAACGGCTTTCAAAGCAGGACAAAGAGATCTTTATAAGATTTTACTATTACGGAGAAAGACTTGCCGCCATAAGCGGAAAAATGGGCATTACAGAAAACGCCTGCAAAACAAGACTTTCACGCACGAGAAAAAAGCTTAGAGAATATCTGGCAGAAAGGGGCTATAAAAATGAAAAAAAATGATAACTGGTCGCAGAGCTTTGCACCGCTCAACACGGCAGAATGTGACCCCGTCCGCATTGCAGGCTCTGTCAGAGAAAAGATAAACGCAGAGAAAGGCAGGAACATAACGATGAAAACAAACAAAAGAAGAATAAAACCGCTTGTTATCGCAGCAGCAGTTGCAGCCACCGCCGCAGTTTCTATGGTATCAGTAAACGCCGCCACAGACGGACAGCTTGTTGAGAAGATAAGTCTATTCATAAATGGCAAAGAGCAGGATATCGACAACTCAAATATCAAGAAAGGCGTTGACGAGAACGGCGATCAGTATTATGAATTTCACGTCAATGAGGACACGGACAGCGAGGTATCTGTGGAGCTTAGGGGAGATGTTTCCGATGCTGATGATAACGGCGTTCAGTACGATATGAATGTTGACAAGGCTGAATAACGCCAGTTCACAAAAAGTTTACATTAAAAGCATAGCAGACTCTTGACAAAATGTCAGGGGTCTGTTATAATATTAGAGCATTCGTATCTAAAGACAGTTGGCAGCAGGAAACTGCGGAAGTCCAGCCGAGGAAAGGAATAGCAAAGTAATTATGACTTTGTATCTCTTTTGTCTTGCGACGAAAGGGATTTTTCTTTTGTTAGTTTACGGTTTGCGTAAATTAGTTCAAAGAGGTGAAATTGAAATGCCAAGCGAAAAGACATTGTCCGCAAAGAAGGAAAGAGTTGCACAGCTCGTTGAAATGCTCAAGAACTCTGCTGCAGGCGTACTCGTTGATTACAAGGGTATCACTGTTGAAGAGGATACAAAGCTCAGAAAAGAGCTGAGAGAGGCTGGCGTAAGTTATTTCGTTGAGAAGAACACTATCCTGAGATTTGCTCTTAAGGAAGCTGGTCTTGACGGTATCACAAACGTACTCGAGGGTACAACAGCTATCGCTATCTCTAACGACGACCAGACAGCTCCTGCAAGAATACTCGGTAAGTTTGCTGAGGACTGCAAGGACGAAAAGTTCTTCCTCAAGGCTGGTTACATTGGTGAGGACGTTTACGACGAGGCAGGCGTTAAGGCTCTCTCGAAGATCCCTTCAAGAGAAACTCTGCTCGCACAGCTGGTTGGTTCCCTTCAGGGTCCTATCCAGAAGCTTGCCGCAACACTTCAGGCTGTTGTGGACAAGGACAACGAGGCTGCATAATTTATATGCCGCTTAACGAATGGGCTTTGACCCGAAAAATTATTTAATAAAAAGGAGATTTTTATCATGGCTTCAGAGAAGATTATGAATTTTGTAGAAGAGATCAAGAAACTTTCCGTTCTCGAGCTTTCAGAGCTTGTTGACGCTATCCAGGAAGAATTCGGTGTAACAGCTGCTGTTGCTGCTGCTCCAGCTGCTGGTGCTGCAACTGCTGCTGCAGATACTCCATATTTTTCTTCTATTCCTTTAACTAATTCAGCAAGTTCTGCTACTGATAAAGCATCAATGCTCTCTAATAATTCATCTATTTTTGCCATTTTAAATTTCCTCCTTATATATTTTTTATTTTCTGAACTTTACGTTCTTATTTTCACGGCAATGTGAATTTAATTTTTGATAAAGATTTTTATCAAATTTCTTTCTAAAATTAATTAGAAACAAGTATAACAAGGCAACCAAGTCAAAAATACCGGAAACGTACTATGTGTACGTTGAGGATTTTTTGATGCAGGTTAACGCAGTTAGACGATGTTTATAATTAATTTTAAGCGTTAGCTTTTTGGTCTTTAACCTGATCCAATGCAACTGCAAGTTTTGTAATATTTCCAAGCAATGCTCCAGCAAGTTTTGCAAGTAATTCTTGTCTTGATGGTAATTTTGCAAGTGTTATTATTTCTTCTGCAGTCATAACTTTACCTTCTATAACTCCACCCTTTATTTTGTAGAAGTCATGATCCTTTGTAAAGTTATATATTACTTTAGATGGTTCTAAGTAATCTTCGTTTCCAATTACTAATGCTACTGGTCCTTCTAAAGCTTCGTCTAATGCTGATTCTCCGTTTGCATCTAATGCTCTTTTTATAATGTTATTTTTTATAACTTTATATTCTGCATTTGCATTTCTTAAATCAGCTCTTAATTTTGTTACGTCTGTAACTGTAATTCCTCTGTAATCTGTTAATAATATAACTTTAGCATCTTTTAATACTTTTGCTAATTCGTCAACTTGTGCTTGTTTTTTTGCTATTGTTTTCTCATTTGCCATTTTATAATTCACCTCCTAAAAGTAAAATCCAATCCGTATAGCATCTCGAGGCTATAAGAATTGGATTTATTTCCGCTCTTATGCCTCGGTAGGTCTTACTTTATGCCTACTGTCTTTGGCTATATTTCATAAATTATTTTTGGTCAATATACATACTTGGACCCATTGTTGTAGATATTGCTACACTCTTTATATATTGTCCTTTTGCAGCAGCTGGTTTAGCTTTGATTATAGCATTTATAATAACGTCATAGTTTTCAGCTAATTTTTCTGCTCCAAAAGATACTTTACCAAATCCTAAGTGAATTATATTACTCTTATCAAGTCTATATTCAACTTTTCCTGATTTGATTTCTTTGATTGCTTTTGTAACATCCATTGTTACGGTTCCTGATTTAGGGTTTGGCATTAATCCTTTTGGTCCTAATACCTTTCCTAATCTTCCTACAACACCCATCATATCTGGAGTTGCAACGATTACATCATAATCAAACCAATTTTCTTTTTCTATTTTTGGTATTAATTCTTCTGCTCCTACGAAGTCTGCTCCTGCTTTTAAAGCTTCGTCAGCCTTTGGTCCTTTAGCAAATACTAAAACTCTTTGTGTTTTACCTGTTCCATTTGGAAGTACTGTTGTACCTCTAACTTGTTGGTCAGCATGTTTTGAGTCAACACCTAATTTAACATGTAATTCAACTGTTTCGTCAAACTTAGCCTTTGGCATTTTTTCAATAAGTTCTAGTGCTTCTTTTGCAGAATAAAGTTTTGTTCTATCTACTAATTTTGCACTTTCTACGTATCTTTTTCCTTGTGCCATTTTCTTTCCTCCTTTTGGTAATTTCGAATATTTTAAATATTCTCCCAATTTTTATTTTATATTTCTATAAAACTAGTCTGCTACTACTACACCCATAGAACGAGCTGTTCCTTTTACCATACTCATAGCTGCCTCTAATGATGCTGCGTTTAAGTCTGGCATTTTTTGTTTAGCAATCTCTTCTACTTGTGCCATTGTTATAGTTGCAACTTTTTCTCTGTTTGGCTTTCCTGAAGCCTTTTCAATTTTAGCAGCTTTTTTTATTAATACTGCCATTGGTGGTTCCTTTGTTATGAAAGTATAAGTTTTATCTTTGTATACTGTTATAACAACTGGGATAATTAATCCAGCTTGTTTTGCTGTTCTATCATTGAATTCTTTAACGAATTGCATGATGTTAACACCACTTCCACCTAGAGCTGGTCCTACTGGTGGAGCTGGTGTAGCTTTACCTGCAGGTATTTGTAACTTAATTATTGTTGAGATTTCTTTCTCTGCCATTTTTTGCACCTCCTTTTAGAATGTATATTAACAAAATAATTTATTAAAATGAATTTAAAATAATTTAAATTCTGTTTTAAACTTTTTTATTTGACTTTTTGTACTTGAGATAATTCCAAGTCGACTGGAGTTTCTCTTCCAAACATTGAAATCAATACTTTAACTTTATGTTTTTCCTTGTTTATTTCTTGTACAACGCCAACATAGTCTTTAAATGGTCCATCAATTATTTCGATTGAATCATTTACATCATAATCTACATTTATTTCTGATATTTCGAATCCCATCTTTCTGATTTCATCCTCAGTAAGTGGAATTGGGTCTGTTCCAGAACCAACAAAACCTGTAACGCCTCTGGTATTTCTTACTATATACCAAGTTTGTTCTGTAACAATCATTTTTATCAAAACATATCCAGGGAAGACTTTTTTTAAGTTGGTTTTTCTTTTTCCATCTTTTATTTCTATTTGTTCTTCCATAGGCACAACAATATCAAAGAAATATTCTTCCATTTCTTGATTTTTTACCTTTTGTTCAAGATCTGCTTTTACTTTATTTTCATATCCAGAATATGTATGAATTACATACCACTTTGGTTCTAAGTCTACTTTTTCTTGAGACATGTTCTAGCCTCCTTCATAAAATTATTCAGCATTATCTGAATTATCTGTATTTTCTTCACTTGAAGTATCTTCACTTACTGTTTCAGATTCCTCATTTGAACCTTCTGCTTCACTGTTTGTATTTTCTGCATTAGATTCTGTATTTGAATTATCTACAGTGTTTTGGTCAGCTTCTTCATTTTGTGAAGATTGAACAATAGTCTTTAACTTTTCAACTCCAAAAGTATTAATCTTTTCAAAGCAAAGATCTAATAGAAATACTATTACTCCAACTATTAAAACAGAAGCAATAACTGCTAATGTATTATTTAACAATTGCTTTGGAGTAGGCCAAATTACTTTTTTAAGTTCAGCTTTAACATCTTTAAAAAAATGTCTCTTATCTTTATTGCTGGCTTTTTTGTTAGTATTGTCCTTCATCTTTTTTTCTTTCTTTTTTGCTTCTTTAGCCATTGTCTTTCCCCCTTAAGGATTTTTATTTTGTTTCCTTATGTGTAGTACGTTTATGACAGAATTTGCAATATTTTGTAACTTCTAATCTTTCTGTATTGTTCTTCTTATTTTTTTCTGTCATGTATGTTCTTCTTTTACATTCTGTACATTCCAATGTTATTGGTTCTCTTGCTCCCTTTGCAGCCATTTTATACACCTCCAGCCATTATTTAGCTTTATTATAATTCATATAAGCGTATGCTTTCCACATACGCTTAATTATTTTACCATGAATTCTCTTATATGTCAATTGTTTGAAGCTATTTTTTCTTGTTTTTTATAATTTTTTTTATTGACTTTTGTATAATAGAATGATAAAATACAAGAATTGTATAACCATCCAAAAAGGAGGTATTTATTATGACATTGGTAGAAGAGATCCGGAATCAACTGAGTAAGGTCTTTACTCCCAACGGCGATGTTAAAGTGTGTGGGCGTGATGAGTGTCGAAAGGCAATTCAAATTGCTTCCGAGATTTGTCCCGGAGTCGATTTTGGAAATCCTGAAACAGGCATCATGAATATCCAAACTTTTCATGATTGCTTTTTCTGTGATAAAGAGCTGAAAAAGCAGTTGTTTAAGGTTTTCGACACACAAGGAACTTTGTTGCCTATCAACCATGCTGATTGCAGAAAGCTGATTCTCATGGCTGAGTATTTCTATCCGGGTTATTACTTTGGAAGGGAAGAGATTGGTTGTGTCAGCCTTGACGCATTTCACAAACTGTTCTTTGCATACAGAGGCTAAAAAGTTACTATTTTTGCCAGATATTTTACGTATTTGGCTCTTATCCTCTATGTGTTGACACTTAACATTCTCGCCAAAAAGAGCCCTATTCATTGAGTAGGGCTCTTTTTTCTTAGTCATTTATTTAATTTTATTCTTCGTTTTTTTTGCATTAATCTTTGAATTTTTAGCAGTTTTACTCTTTTTCTGTACTGAATATCCAAATTTTCCAATTTTCTTTTCTAGTGGATAGTATCCTCCATTCGCATAAGCAATTAAATCACATTTACTTATATCAAATGCACCTTTTTCGTCTATATATTTTTCATCTGCGTCAATTGCAACAATTTCAGCCACAAACATATCATGACTGCCTAATGGAACTATTTCCTTAACCTTGCATTCTACTGATACAGGGCTTTCTTTGATTAGTGGCACACTTATAATATTAGCCTTTTCCTTTGTTAGCTTCATCTCTTTAAATTTATCAACATCTCTGCCACTTTTTACACCACACCAATCAGTTGCATAAGCAAGTTGTCTAGTAGTTAAATTTATTGCAAATTCACCATTTTCTTTAATTATATCATGCGAATATCTCTCTGGTCTTACAGAAATATAGCACATTGCAGGATTTGTATTTAAAATTCCTGTCCACGCAACAGTAATTATATTTGACTCTTCCATTGTTCCGCATGAAACCATCACAGCAGGAATTGGATATATAAAGGTTCCACCCTTCCATTGAACTTTTGACATTTATAATACTTCCTTATATTTTCTATTTAGATTTTTTAAGGTTTTATCTATAAACCATCATTTTCAAAATCAACTGACTCTATCTTCCTTCATTGCCATTCTTACTTTGCTGATTGTTCTCTTTTTGATTATCTTTTATTTGTTTTCCATCATGTGAACTTATTTTTGATTCTTCCTCTATTCTTTTCAAATGTTCTTGCCACTTTTGACATATAGAAATATCATCAACATTAAAATCAACATTTCCGTTTGAATTAAGTATTCCTATATAGGCTGACAAATACTTCATTCCCATATCAATATTACAGTCTGACAATAATTCATTCACTATCATTTTACTATATTCGGGATCATCTTGTAATCTTGCATAATCTATATTCGAAAACACACTGTACTCAACAACTTTACCATCCTGTTTTTGTTTGATAACCTTATATTCTTTTACTTCATTTTCATCAGGAATAATAAATGATCCGTATTCTATAGTTCCAACATGAGATAAACTTATGTTTCTATAATTTTTTTCGTTATAATCATAAAAATTAAAAATCCAGGGCTGTTTTCTATCTAATTTAGAAGCTTTTCCAATATCTGATGCTTTTTCTTTTGCACATTGTGCTAATTGGATATATTCACTTTTTCTTTCGGCTTCATTTAAGTTCAAATTATATTGTTCTCTATCATTTACCGATTTAATTTTAGAATAGGCCCAATCATACTTTTTCATTCTTAATAATGTTTCCATAAGTTCTTCCAGTGATTTTGTATCTGTTTGCTTCATTGCAAGCACATAAGCTGAATATGTATTTTCTGCAATTTTACTGTTTAGTCCATAGGTTTCTAATGAACTAACACCAATAGTTTGATATGCATTTTTTCCATTTTGTCTATTAGCGGAATCAACAGAAATAAGTTCATCATCAATGTTAGTTTTATCTGTTAAGTTATATGCTTTTCTTTTCTCTGCATCTATAATTTTCATATATGAAACTATAACTCTAACAGTAGCAGAAACGCCATCTCCTATCTTTTTTACTTTTTCCTCAGTACTAATATCATTGCTATTTATAATATGATTTATTTGTTCTATACTTGATAGCACAATTGTTTTTACTTTATTCATTATTTTTTCATTTGCAGAATTTTCATCCATTTCATTATCTATATGTGACATTATTCCTAAAATTTGATATGCATTCATTTAAAGTATTAATCTCCTTTTATAATATTTCATTAATATTTACATATATATTTCATAAAGCTATAAATTGCTTAATAGAAATTTATAAAAAATAGTTGTAATATATGTAATTTAAAATTGCACATATTACAACTATTTTACCACAAATCTATATATAATGTCAAAAAATTGCATAAAAAAACTGGCGACAACCTATCTTTCCAGCAAGGTAACTCGCAGGTATTGTCGGCACTTGAGAGCTTGACTTCTGTGTTCGGAATGGGAACAGGTATTTCCTCTTAGTAATAATCACCAGAAAAGTAATGTCTGCTTTTCATATTTGATATGATACCATTAAATTTATAATTTGTAAATAGTATTTTCAAATATTTTTTAAATTTATTACTTTTTAATAAACTTTAAAGCACACTCAAAAATACATAGAAGAATTTATTCGTAAACCTCTTTTAATATTAGTGGTTAAGCCCTCGATTTATTAGTATTGGTCAGCTCAATGTATCACTACACTTACACCTCCAACCTATCAACCACATAGTCTTTATGGAATCTTACTACCTTACGATATGAGATATCTTATCTTAGAGTTGGCTTCACACTTAGATGCTTTCAGCGTTTATCCAATCCATACTTAGCTACTCAGCCGTGCCTCTGGTGAGACAACTGATACACCATTGGTATGTCCATCCTGGTCCTCTCGTACTAAGGACAGCACTCTTCAAATATCTTACGCCTGCGATAGATAAGGACCGAACTGTCTCACGACGTTCTGAACCCAGCTCGCGTACCGCTTTAATGGGC
>ENA-OPVL01000813-OPVL01000813.1-human-gut-metagenome-genome-assembly--contig:-NODE-813-length-20283-cov-5.405675_pt1 | contig 20283 bp, 10 predicted proteins | sample MGYA00241496_ERZ501984 | MGnify/ENA primary metagenome ERZ501984 (study PRJEB25962, sample SAMEA2042986) | human gut metagenome | biome: human gut; feature: human-associated habitat; material: faeces... | reverse complement strand
AAGATGCCGGGCCTTTCAGCTATGCAATCGGCGATCAGTTGAGACCGGAGAGCTTGTTGATCAGCTCCGGGTCACGCGTCGCACCCTTGTCGGCCGAGCGGGCGAAGGCGGCGTACGCCTTCAGCGCCTGGGAGACGTGGCGGTTGCGGTGAGCCACGTAGCCGTCGCCAGCCTCAAGCTCGCGACGACGCTCGTCCAGCTGCTCGTCAGTCAGTTCGACGTTCACGGAACGGGCTTCGATATCGATATCGATGATGTCGCCGTTCTTGATGAGCGCCACCGGGCCCTTGTTGGCAGCCTCAGGCGCCATGTGGCCGATGGCCAGACCGGAGGAACCGCCGGAGTAGCGACCGTCGGTGAGCATGGCGACCTGTTTGCCGATGCCCTTGCCCTTGACGAAGGAGGTCGGGTACAGCATTTCCTGCATACCCGGGCCGCCCTTCGGACCCTCGTAACGAATCACAAGCGCCATGCCAGGCTTCAGGGTGTCGTTCAGAATGACCTCGATGGCCTGCTCCTGGGAGTCGACCACCAGAGCCGGTCCACGGAACTTCCAGATCTCCGGCGGAACACCGGCGGTCTTGACCACGCAGCCGTCGGGGGCCAGGTTGCCGCGCAGCACGGCGAGGCCGCCTTCGTGAATCTCCGGGTGGTTGATGTCGTGGATGGCGCCGTTGGTGCGGTCGCGGTCGAGCGAGTCGAACAGGGTGGTGTGCGTCCACGGCTCCGGGGAGATGATGTGGCCAGGAGCGGCCTTGTACATCTGCTGGGCTTCCTCGGTGCAGGTCGGGCGCATGATGTCCCAATCGGCCAGCTTGGCTTCCAGCGTCGGGTAGTCGATGGAATGCACGTTGGTGTGCAGCTTGCCGGCGCGGTCGAGCTCGCCGAGGATGCCGGTGATGCCGCCGGCGCGATGCACGTCGGAAATCTCCCACTTGCCGGACGGCGAGGCCTTGCAGATGCACGGCACGGTGTGGGAAATACGCTCGATGTCGTCCAGGGTGAAGTCCACGTCGGCGGACTGGGCCATGGCGAGGATGTGCAGCACGGTGTTGGTGGAACCGCCCATGGCCACATCCATGGTCATGGCGTTCTCGAAGGCTTCCTTGGTGGCGATGGAGCGCGGCAGCACGGAATCGTCGGAATCGTCGTAGTACTGGTGAGCGATCTTGACGACTTGCTTGGCGGCACGCTTGAACAGGTCCTTGCGGTAGGAGTGGGAGGCGAGGATGGTGCCGTTGCCGGGCAGGGCCAGGCCGATGGCCTCGGTCAGGCAGTTCATCGAGTTGGCGGTGAACATGCCGGCGCAGGAGCCGCAGGTCGGGCAGACGGTCTTCTCGTAATTGAGCAGTTCCTCATCGGAGACGTTGTCGTCGGCGGTGGCGTACATCACGTCGATAAGGTCGGTGCTCTTGACTGTGCCGTCGGCGAGCACCGTGGTGCCGGCCTCCATCGGGCCACCGGAGACGAACACGGTCGGGATGTTGAGGCGCAGGGCGGCCATCAGCATGCCCGGCACGACCTTGTCGCAGTTCGGGATGCAGATGAGTGCGTCGGCACAGTGCGCGTTGCACTGGTATTCGACGGTGTCGGCGATGATGTCGCGGGAGGGCAGGGAGTAGAGCATGCCGGTGTGACCCATGGCGATGCCGTCGTCCACGGCCATCGTGTTGAACTCGCGCGGGATGCCGCCAGCTTCCTTGATAGCCTCGGAAACGATGCGGCCGACCTTGTTGAGGTGGACGTGGCCGGGCAGGAACTCATCGAACGAGTTGGCGATGGCGATGATGGGCTTCTTGCCCATGTCGTCTCCGTTGACGCCCGCAGCACGGTAGAGGGCTCGGGCGCCTGCAAAGACGCGCCCTGACATAATTTTTGCAGATCGCATTTCAGTCATGGTTCTATTCAAGCCCTTGTGAGGGACACGCCACTTGTCAAGAGTCGAATAATGGAATTTGCAAAAGCGTAACGTTTCTCACACATATTTTTGGAATACATTCCTCCACTGGAAGTCTGGCGGAGGTCCGGCAGAAGTCCCCCCAAACGGCTACACTTGCTTCGGTTGAGATAGATTTTCCAATGTCTGGAGATAAGAACAATGGCTTTTGGTACTGACCCGACACCCGACGGTCTTGCGAACCCGCCGATCGACGACCTGATGAAGCACGCCGATTCCAAGTACGCGCTGGCCATTTTCGCCGCCAAGCGCGCACGCCAGATCAACTCCTACTTCACGCAGCTCAACGAGGGCCTGCTGCAGAACATCGGCCCGCTGGTCGAATACCAGAACAATGAGAAGCCCCTGTCCATCGCCTTCCGCGAAATCGACGAGGGCCTGCTTGAGGAGACCTTGGGCGAGGACGACGCCAACGAGGGCAACTGATCGATTCCGACAATTCGTTTGGATTGTTTGGACAGTTCGTCGCCGAATGATGGTGTGAGAGTTCTCTCACAACTGATTTTGAGCGACACGCTTGCCTGAGTTATCGCAATCGGCTATAACTCAACATCGGGAGCGAATAAGACGCAAGGCTCGCGCCACCGCGCTGGTTGGCACGAGCCTTTATTTATGCCCGCTTCCACAGTGACAAGTAAAAATTGACACCGTATCATTGTGCCTCGCATCCCGCGGGGCGATAAGTCCTGAAGAAAGGGATGATATGACAGAAGAACATCGGCTTATTTCCGCCGAATCCGTGACCGAAGGCCACCCTGACAAGGTCTGCGATCAAATCTCCGACGCCATTCTTGATGATTTGCTGGCCCAGGATTCGTCCAGCCATGTGGCCGTGGAGACCTCCGCCGCCACTGGCGTGTTCCTGATCTTCGGCGAAGTCACGTCCAAGGGGTACTGCGACGTGCAGTCCAAGGTCCGCGAAACCCTGCGCAACATCGGCTACACCTCCTCCGAAGTCGGCCTTGACGCCGATTCCTGCGGCGTGGTCGTGGCCATCACCGAGCAGAGCGCCGAAATCAACCAGGGCGTTGCCCGTCTGACTGGCGATCAGGAGACCGCCGCCAGCCGCGAAGAGCGTTACGAAGCACAGGGTGCCGGCGATCAGGGCGTGATGTTTGGCTACGCCACCGACGAGACCCCGACGCTGATGCCGCTTCCGATCTACTTGGCACATCGCCTCGCCTTCCGTCTGACCGAGGTCCGCAAGTCCGGTGAAGTGCCGCACCTGCGCCCGGACGGCAAGACCCAGGTAACCATTGAGTATGACGATAACGATAAGCCCGTTCGTCTGGACACCGTGCTGATCTCCACTCAGCACGATCCTGAGGTTACGCAGGATTGGCTTGCTGTTGAGCTGAAGAAGCACGTGATTGACCCGGTGCTTGATGAGGTGCTGGGTTCCAAGGTGCCGCATGACAACTACCGTCAGCTGGTCAACCCGACTGGTTCGTTCATCCTGGGCGGCCCGGCGGCCGACGCCGGTCTGACCGGCCGCAAGATCATCGTCGACACCTACGGTGGCGCTGCCCACCACGGCGGTGGCGCGTTCTCCGGCAAGGACCCGTCCAAGGTCGACCGTTCTGCCGCATACGCGACTCGCTGGGTTGCCAAGAACATCGTGGCCGCCGGTCTGGCCCACAAGGTTGAGATCCAGATCGCCTACGCTATTGGTGTTGCCGATCCGGTGTCCGTCAACGTGGAAACCTTCGGCACCGAGCAGGGTGTGACGCGCAGCCAGATCGCCGCCGCCGTGCGCAAGGTCTTCGATCTGCGCCCCGCTGCGATTATCGACGAGCTGGATCTGAAACGTCCGATTTATCTGAAGACCGCCGCGTATGGTCACTTCGGCCGCACGGACGTTGAGTTCCCGTGGGAGAAGACCGACAAGGTCGAGGAGCTCAAGGCCGCGATTGCTGCGGAGTGAGGTACTCTAATTAGGGCAGATAGACCGTAAGAATACCATAAGAATAGGGTGCTTTCCGCTGTTGATGGCGGAAAGCCCCCTACCTGTTTTTCGTGCAATCCACTATGACGAGCTTCACACGGAAGTGTATCGATATTGATGTGACCTGGTTTTTGTTCCGCATTTCCTCTCACTTGATAGGAGATGCGGAACAAAAAACCAGGTCACATCATATGCAAGGCCAGAGTGTAAGAGTTTTCTTTCATGCCTCACACTCCCTCAATGAAGTGCATACGTTTTGACGTATGCAAGGGTGCAGATTTTCCACTCCCAGAATCGCCGTGACCATCCTCAATGAAGTGCATACGTTTTGACGTATGCAAGGTCAGCATATGCCACGACGAGCTAGCCCCCACCAATCCTCAATGAAGTGCATACGTTTTGACGTATGCAAGTTGGCTTTTTTGTATCGCAATACGCCTATCTCATGTCCTCAATGAAGTGCATACGTTTTGACGTATGCAAGTACCCAGCGCGCCGTATATCTGAGTCCAGATATTGAGTCCTCAATGAAGTGCATACGTTTTGACGTATGCAAGTGATGGACACAGAACCAAGTATGACCGATGTTGCGTCCTCAATGAAGTGCATACGTTTTGACGTATGCAAGGCCGGGCGGGACGACAATCATGTGCAGACGCGCGCCTCCTCAATGAAGTGCATACGTTTTGACGTATGCAAGCTCGACAACGACGGGAACATGCACATCGCACTCGCTCCTCAATGAAGTGCATACGTTTTGACGTATGCAAGGCCGATTCGTCGGCATATCCGGCTGCTGGATTACCGATCCTCAATGAAGTGCATACGTTTTGACGTATGCAAGCTCAAGTTTGGATATTGTTGCATGGTGCAACTGTTTCCTCAATGAAGTGCATACGTTTTGACGTATGCAAGACCGTTCGCTAGCGGTCCTCGCGTCCTGGTCGCTTATCCTCAATGAAGTGCATACGTTTTGACGTATGCAAGCCGGTTGTCCTTTGACTTGACTACGTGGTCGATGATCCTCAATGAAGTGCATACGTTTTGACGTATGCAAGGATACGCGACAACACACTTACCGTTAGCGCTAGCCACTCCTCAATGAAGTGCATACGTTTTGACGTATGCAAGCACTCATACCCTGTGACTTGGTACTGGTGACCGTATCCTCAATGAAGTGCATACGTTTTGACGTATGCAAGGCCGATACGATTTACGAGGATGTCGATGAACTGGTTTCCTCAATGAAGTGCATACGTTTTGACGTATGCAAGTGCGTTGCCCAAGTATCGCCTTGACAATTCCGGTAACTCCTCAATGAAGTGCATACGTTTTGACGTATGCAAGAACCGCAAGAGAAAGAAACGTGGATTCGACAACATTCCTCAATGAAGTGCATACGTTTTGACGTATGCAAGCGCCGCACGGCAACGGCAGCATGGACCGTTGGAACGCTCCTCAATGAAGTGCATACATTTTGACGTATGCAAGGACCGTAGAAGCCTCGTAACAGTGCACGCTGCTGGCGGTCCTCAATGAAGTGCATACGTTTTGACGTATGCAAGGAAGAAGGATACGCATTGTTCTCGGCTGATGTGGCTTTCCTCAATGAAGTGCATACGTTTTGACGTATGCAAGTACTCCTGTTCACGCCACCCCATACGCCCTGTAACGGTCCTCAATGAAGTGCATACGTTTTGACGTATGCAAGGTCATGCACTAATAAGGTGTATGGCCCTACTATTATTCCTCAATGAAGTGCATACGTTTTGACGTATGCAAGTCCGTAACCAGAACACCCGGGTCGGTGCCCAATGTTTCCTCAATGAAGTGCATACGTTTTGACGTATGCAAGCCGGCCTCGGAATGAGTCGCGGGATAGTCGCGTTCTCCTCAATGAAGTGCATACGTTTTGACGTATGCAAGTTCTCGCTGATGGGCATCTGGACCACCGCCGACGATCCTCAATGAAGTGCATACGTTTTGACGTATGCAAGTACGTCGAAGTGCCCAATTCCCAGACCAAGGTCGATCCTCAATGAAGTGCATACGTTTTGACGTATGCAAGTATGCCGAGTTGGGCCGTGTATGACGGTTCTCCCGATCCTCAATGAAGTGCATACGTTTTGACGTATGCAAGCCCGAACGCGCGCATTATGGTTGTCCCTATGTTGTGGCTCCTCAATGAAGTGCATACGTTTTGACGTATGCAAGCGTCCGCAGCGTCATCGGCGGAATGCGACTCGACAGATCCTCAATGAAGTGCATATGTTTTGACGTATGCAAGCGCCATTCATGGGCCACGAACACTCTGGCCGCCGGAGCGGTCCTCAATGAAGTGCATACGTTTTGACGTATGCAAGTTCTCCTGAGTATGGCGGGGCACGTCCGTGGGGCTTTCCTCAATGAAGTGCATACGTTTTGACGTATGCAAGCGCTCGCCGTCTCATTGAAGAACACCAGTACGTCCGGTCCTCAATGAAGTGCATACGTTTTGACGTATGCAAGATCCCGCCACTGAGCAGGGGGCAGCTTTTTGTGCTCCTCAATGAAGTGCATACGTTTTGACGTATGCAAGTATCCAACGGGGACGAACGTGTGGGTTTTCCCAACTCCTCAATGAAGTGCATACGTTTTGACGTATGCAAGGGTGTTCAGTTCGGCGGTCTCTGCGTTGCTGTAGTCTCCTCAATGAAGTGCATACGTTTTGACGTATGCAAGGCTGCGCGAAAGACAGTGTTGGCGCAAGGGCACCCATCCTCAATGAAGTGCATACGTTTTGACGTATGCAAGGATTCTGCCATGCCCTACGCCGTTACCTTCCAGCATTCCTCAATGAAGTGCATACGTTTTGACGTATGCAAGTGGTCGTCGTGTCACCGGGTCTACGGGAATCATATTTCCTCAATGAAGTGCATACGTTTTGACGTATGCAAGCGCGGCTTGGGTGACGCCTGAACCCCTGTATGTCCGTCCTCAATGAAGTGCATACGTTTTGACGTATGCAAGCATGTCGGGTTTTTCCGACACCAGTAGCGCCCCATAGTCCTCAATGAAGTGCATACGTTTTGACGTATGCAAGGTCCCGTCAGGAGGAGGTCGACAAGTTGAAGGCCCTCCTCAATGAAGTGCATACGTTTTGACGTATGCAAGAAGGGTGATTTGGCGGCCCGCGTGGTCGTCCACTGTCCTCAATGAAGTGCATACGTTTTGACGTATGCAAGGAATCCTCGCCCGGACCAGTCGAGCGATCTGACGAAGTCCTCAATGAAGTGCATACGTTTTGACGTATGCAAGTTGGCGACGGTGGCCCTGAGGTCCTCGCGGCTCGTTCCTCAATGAAGTGCATACGTTTTGACGTATGCAAGGGGGATTGTTCTTGGGTTTTGTTCTCTTGGGTTTTGTCCTCAATGAAGTGCATACGTTTTGACGTATGCAAGGATTACTTTATCCGCAGACATCACATATCCAGTCAATCCTCAATGAAGTGCATACGTTTTGACGTATGCAAGTTAGTGAGCTGTTTGGCGAAACAGAAACAATGTGATTCCTCAATGAAGTGCATACGTTTTGACGTATGCAAGAACCCGTTGAGTGTTTTCCAGCGTGCATCTCAGGCTCCTCAATGAAGTGCATACGTTTTGACGTATGCAAGGTGGTACCCTCCCCATATAAGACGTGCATTTCATCTCCTCAATGAAGTGCATACGTTTTGACGTATGCAAGCTGGACGGCGAGATCGTCAAGCTCACGACGAACATTCCTCAATGAAGTGCATACGTTTTGACGTATGCAAGTGCAATGGGCGTTGACGTATTCGACACGCTGGACGAATCCTCAATGAAGTGCATACGTTTTGACGTATGCAAGTATGCGATTCTGCCGGCCGGCCGATGGCTGGTCAAAGATCCTCAATGAAGTGCATACGTTTTGACGTATGCAAGGATTGCCTAATCCCACCACATGTGATATATTATATTCCTCAATGAAGTGCATACGTTTTGACGTATGCAAGCGGCGTGGAGAACGTTGATTGGGCTTGGACATGGATCCTCAATGAAGTGCATACGTTTTGACGTATGCAAGTCGAGCGGTGATGTCTTGCCGGTGCTGCCGCGCCGTGTCCTCAATGAAGTGCATACGTTTTGACGTATGCAAGAACACGCATATTCCGGTGCCATCGGCCAGCTCCCGTCCTCAATGAAGTGCATACGTTTTGACGTATGCAAGTCGTTTCGTCGCTCGGTGCCGCGTCAAGATGCACCTTTCCTCAATGAAGTGCATACGTTTTGACGTATGCAAGCTCCCATAAACACTCGGATAGACTGGATGTCCTTAAATCCTCAATGAAGTGCATACGTTTTGACGTATGCAAGGCGGCGAGTTCCCTTTCGGCATCCGCCCCATCCCGATCCTCAATGAAGTGCATACGTTTTGACGTATGCAAGGCAGGCTCGAATTTATAGTATCACTGGAGGTTTTCCCGACAAAACTGCGAGAGGTGGAGGACGGCTACGTCCTCTAACATAGCAATCTCGATTCTCAGATCCACAGAACCGCTATATTCTCATTGCGAATGCCTAGTAGCTCATTCAGGAGCGATTCAGATCTCGCAAAAACAATAGGCGCTATTGCTGTTTTCGTGGATGTCAGTTCGTCGTCGAGCCGTTGATTTCGTAAGCGTAAGGGGCGGAAAAACACTGCCGAACCCGCCCAACAAACATTGAAGCAATACACCTACCTGACCCACTACAATGAGACTAGGATCAAGAAGTCACTGGACTGGATAAGCCCCGTGCAATACCGCAAACACCTTGGACTGGCCGCCTGACCGTCAAAAAAAACATCCGCACCCCCCTTATCTTAGTACCACTATTTAGTTATCAAACATCTATCGCATATCGCGAAAAAATAAATCACATTCCTTAAATAAGCCGTATGGATTTTCACCCATCGGTCAAATTATCGTAGGAATGACAATATCTTTGTAACCTCGCACACCAATGAAATTGAGTGCTTGATTGACGCGATTACTTGGTCCTAAATCACACACCACAACGGAATCAGACAATAAGTCTATTTCAGTTTCAAGTACTGTTTGCACTGCAATAAGCTTCGCGGGACGTATTCGTAGCAGAAACACACTGTATTGCATACGCTCTCCATAGCTCTGCAGTAACTTGGCAACATGCGAGCGTCGCCTGTCATCCTTAACGTCATAAGCAATTAGATAACTACGCTGCTCATCGCTCATATTATTGGTTCCTCATGCTACGTTCATTCATTCTTTTGCCGCAGCCCACCTATCGTATGCGAATACCTCTATACGTTTGCTGTGTCCCGTCCAGGTAGCCCAGAATCATGCGCGCTTGAATTTCAACGATTCTGCGCCATGAAGCTTTGTACCCAAAAATAGGATGTGTGAGTTCAGTCTGCATACGTCGTTCATATGCACCAATCAACGATTTCCTCGCCATATCTGACATACGTACCGAAGAGCCTAAGGAATAGATAAAACCGTCTGGCGAAACCTCACCATTGTTCACCACGGTCTGCACTACAGAATCGGCCACGGGAGCCCGGAACTCCTCCATCAAATCAAGTGCAAGCGCCGGCTTATTCCTTTTACTGCTATGTAAGAATCCGGCATGAGGATCTAGCCCGCAGGATATCAACGCTCGTATGCAATCAGAAAGCAACAACGAATACGTATAGTCCAATAACGAATTCAATGCATCAGGAGCGGGTCTCTTCATTCTTGCAGTCCACGGCCAGTCTTCACGTTTATCTTGCTTAATGAGCATGCCGAACTGCGAGAAATATAGAGCGGCTGCTTTTCCCTCTAATCCAAGTACATCTTGCCAACGATTAGTATTGCGCACTGTTTTCTCAATTAGTAACAACTGCTCAAGAACCGGATTTGACCGGTCGGATCGTCGCAATAATACCGATTGGTTGTGCACTTTAGCGACAATAAATTCTCGGGCCAAGCCAAGACGCCCCTCATGGGAAGCCACGTGCTGTTGAACACGAGCTGACCCATTGGGTCCATAGGACGGCATCGTCCACCCATACAACCGCCCCGTGCCGCTACACCACAGCACAGGGATATCCCGCCACATCAATTCCCTCATTAATCCACTGGAAAGGTCTGTGTTGCCATGCACCTGCAGACCTTGAATCGTGTCCAATGGAATCGAAGCGATTTCCTCACCGTTCTTTAGCACCACCATTCGGCCTGCTCTGCTAAATGCTTTCGCTCCCGGCGTTGCCAAATGTGTAACCTGATTATCTGGTGAAGTCACCATCACCCGATGGCGCACGGACGTCAATTTACGTTCTTCTGGTAAGCAAACCCCAACATGAGAGCATCTCATACATCGCGCATCATCTTCTAATGGCTCCGGAGCGGAATCCGAATTAATTAATGCACGAGTTTCCTTCACAGCAGTATGGGCACGTTCGTAATCTTCGCTGCCAAGTTCCACTTCGACGTTGCGGTGGTGGGTTGTAAAGAAAATCTCTGCACCGGCAACTCGAAAGCCCATATCTTCCAAACAAGCTGCCTGCAAAGCAAGCTGCGTGCGCATTGCATCAGTGACAATCATCGCGCGTTTCACAGGTGTTGCTTTATACTCCCGAATTATCACCCCTTCATCAGTCATCTTTGCAGCATCCAGCCGGCCTGCTACTCCCCATACCTCATGTCGCACATTGACTGCCCGATAATCATCCGAATCATCCGCTCCAGCAATACAATCAACTTTACGATGGTCATAGGTGCCTTGTGACATCTGAGCTGAATCAACTCGTTCTCCGACTGCTTCTAGCCATGCTCTACGTGGACAGAACATATAATTGGCAACCAAACTGATAGGAATTGGATCATCGTTCATAATCGGTCTTTTCACTATCGAGCAGTACAAGTTCTCCTTTTTTCAGCCACCGTTCCGGTGCCGAAGAATTACTAGAAACGTACTGGGGAAACAGCATGGCATATTCCACGCCCTTGCCATTCAGCCACTGTCGGCTCAAACTAATCGCGGCATTATTTGCACCGATTCGCTTGAGCATTCCATCATCTTTCTCACGTACCGCATCATCTTTATCGTCGTTACCAAGCACCGCCTCGATGCCAACTATCAGCAATGCCTGACTGCGTACAACAGAACGATACTTTTGCAACGTCCACGGCTGTAACCAAACCGGCAATATCGCATACGAACCGTATCTTGGCAATTGAAAGAGCGATGCTGTGGCACCACGTCGGGCCGATACCCCTTTCATCACAGGAAATGCTGACACACCAAACAATGCGCACCACGCCTGAGCATTGTCAGTAAGCGACGGATGCCGCAATCCAGTCGGGGTACGACTATCCTGCTTGTTCTTGCCCGCCTCATCCGTAATCGTGGTACCACGCAGTCCCTCAACAATTGATTGCACGTTGCGTTCCGCCACCGCTTTTGCAAGCGGCAGTAAACGACCGGAGATAAACTCCTGCCCACGGTTGCGCGTCACCATCTCCCACCGAGAAGCGCCACGGTCTGGCGTATACCCTTGCGCGGCCATGTCACCTGACCAGTAAGAGGGTTCCCCAAGCGCACCGATATAACGACGATCCAAATCCGTCTGCAAATCATCAATTGCCCGAGCACGATTGCACTCCAGCAACCGCCACCGATCATCAGGAGAGGGAGTACCCAACCGGGGACTAAGTGTGGCTCTAGCTGCCGAAACCGCATTTTTAGACGATTTGCCGGACTTCACCGGTACCGAATACACATCACTTGCATTGAGCCACGATGACATACTCCAACGATGGGCATGGTCACGTATAACAGTTGCGCAATCCTCCCAAGAGAGATTGTCACTGACATCAATACCCGCATGAGTACGGTCAATCCATCGGATGGTGCAGATGCGTGAATCGTCAGCATCCTCCAATATCGAAGCCAATCCGAACAACAGCAGATGCGAAAACGCTTCATCGTAGCGTCCGTTGATTATCAATTCCATTGTTCACCTGCCTTCCTGAGAAATTGTGACGTCAGCAGAACGCACAATCGCCTCCAAATAGGAGACGCCCCAATAACCGTATCGACGATTTGTGCAATTCACGATGCACTCCCACATGCCGCCATTAAACAACTCTTCGGCGGCTGCATGAATCCGTTCGATGTCCACGGCAGTCATTGCTTGCTCCGCTGCAATTTCGGCGGGAGGCACCAATCGTTCCGCATTGTCACGGAAGCATGAACGACCATGACCATGCGAGGTACCCACCAGCCGTGTCACTAATTCGACATCAACGGCATGTAAGGCATCCCTCTCGGCCCAACATTCAGCTGCGGAACGCTGCTCGTGCCGCCATCCTTGCAGATTCAGCTCGCGGCGTACAACAGCTTCCCGGGCAATTGAACGATATCGGCTTTTAGCAAGATACTTCGACTGTTGATAGTATTCCGGTCGTGAGAGCCGATAATGCAATAGCTCTTGGAAACGCAAATCCTTCTTGCCGTCATCATGATGACGACAAGCTACAGCAATATCTTGCTGGAGTGACGACGGCAAATCCAACACTTTCATGAATCGTTCGGCACGTTGCGCGACAGACTGCTGATGGCCGTCTGACGTATTTAAATACACAAGTGACTTACCGTGACGGCGAGGAGAACGTATCTCCTGCAACGCTTCGCCATCTGCTATCGCGTCCGTAGTCAACTGGACAAATAACCATGGATTGTCCCCGTAGTCAAGGGTAACAGCAGGGAATATGGCGTATTCGACCGGCACGACATCATGCACGCTATCAGCATTGTATTGTTGCCAAAATGTTTGCTGATCTTGCGGGGTACACCCAAACCGATTATTGGTTTCGCTGATTATTCGAACCAGTACATTGCGTGCATGGTCATCCTTAATCAAATCCAGCATCATCGGTTCTGCATCGTCGGTATTATCCATCTTGGCCTTATGCTGGGCCTCATTAGCACCTGCTGACGATTCACTATCCCTCTGCAAATTCTCACGTAAATCTTCTATCGCGGAAGTCAGAACACGATTCTGCTCTTGCAAATCCAAAACTTGCTGACTGAGTATGACGCCACGACTTTGGCACAGGTTGTACACATCATTCGTTGACTGAGCCGTTTTTGGCGCAATGATATGCAAATCACGATCGAACAACGTTGCTGTATCGTCTACAACCAGAGTGTCGCCAGGATGAATGGAATCGTTCAGCGATTCCTCATTACGCCACTGTATGACCGCCATATCCTGTTGTTCATCAGCTCTTACGATGAATACGCGGAACGGTGCTATAGAGTTACTCTGATCTTGGCTATTCACCCATCGTTTGCCGATTTCATCAATCTGCCCCCGACCTTGTATCGGAAACACCTCATCAGCCACTGGTTGAGCCTTCGTCAGCAACCCGATTGCATCGGAATCATTCTTTGGCAATTGTCTGACGACCAAACCGTTACTGAGTTCATCCCCCGAAAGCAAATCATCACGCAACCATAGCGCGACATCAGATGCCGCCTGATATAGCCACGACAGGGAAGATCCCAATTCCTCATCTGTATGAGACAGATTCTCTACATCCCATTGCTCCAGCCGTTGCAACGCTGCTCTGGGTAGCCTAGGCGGAATCGGCGGGTGGAGTACGCTTCCCCACGCCGACAATCCCGATTCAGCTGGAAGCTCTTGCAGCCATTGCCATGCAGCCTCCAATTCTTCTGACGAGTAAATGCTCTTCGTCTTGCTGGAATCTTCATGACGGAACACGACGATTGGTCCTTCATCGCGCAGGCCACGACGATTCACACGCCCGGCTCGCTGTACCAATGCACTAGAGGACGGCAACTCAGTAATCAGCATCGAGAAATCTGCGTCAATGCCCACTTCCAAAGTCTGCGTGGCAACAACACACCGAAGCTCTGACATTTGTACAGCTTCTGTATCGCCTTTTATCGCGCGCAAAAGCAAACCGTCTTTTAATGACGAATCATTCACATCGGACGACCGCATCGTACCGTCCAACAATTGTCGCTTATCATAACGGCGCATTGGGCCGACTAAACCACGAACCTTTCTTTCAAAGGCCCCCTTTTCAAAACCTCGATCCCGCATGATTACGCGCATCTGCTTCATCACGTCGCTCGCCATCGCAACAGAATTGACGATACATCCCACAACCGCATCATCGTTCTTATCGGTGAATGCGTCCACACAGGCTTCCGCAACCAGCTTTGCGAAATCCTTTTCTCTGCTTGCAGGAATGGACACGACCTTCACAGGTTTGGGCGATGTTAGACGGCGAGTCAATTCTGGATCACCGGCAAGATCCTTCTCACAAACGCCGATGCATAGTTCTTCATCGCTTCCAGCATTGTCAGCTTGCGTCGCCGTTGTAGAGACGACTTGCAGTGGCGGCACCGACTGCGCTAAACCATCCGAAGAAAGATGTTCCAAGCGGTTCACTGACTGCGCCGTGTATACCATTTGTCGGTTAAGGTGCGCTTCATCAGCGATTAGCACCGTATCGTAACCAAACAATCCCGCTTCGATGGAGCGCGCCAGCGTACTAGTGCCATACCCGCGGAACAGCAATCGACTGGCAAACATGTCAGGTGTTGCACAAATCACCTGGCATTCAGTGGGGTGATATCGCCAGTCACGCATGGTAAAGTCCACGGGCTCACCACCACGCAATCTGACCACGCGGCATGGCACCACAGTATCCATGTCACTCTCTCCCGCGCGGGCAAGCAATCCTTGATACACATCACGCAACAACGACGATGCACTGTCACTAGGTGGATTACCGTGCGCATTAATAGTGTCAGTCAAAGCGCATGCTGAGTCATACTGATCATCAACCAGTGCACGGCGATTTACGGTTATCACTAGTCGCCTTGGAAGATGCCGCAGGCCGCACACTGCAGCGGCCTTTCCGAGCGACGAATCAGCCAAGATACTATCAGATGTTGCCAGACCAGCCAGTGCATTAAGGAATACATGAACGTCAATGACCATTGTTTTGCCTGCACCGGTCGGAGCGGCCAAACGTTCCGGCCAACGGTTTGTTGATGCCAATTCATGTACCAATCTCCGCTGCCATGCATACGGCGTGCGACCACCGTAAATCTCGCGCACAAACTGAACAAACGCTTGGTCGATTAGTTCCAGCGCTTCATTGATGCCATTCTTATTGCTATCATTCATCGCAGCCACACTGGCTTCCCGTTTTTATCAATCAGTTGTGTGTAGACATCCACAGGCACAAGGAAACCTCCACCGAGATGACGACTCTGACCAATCGCTATTGCGGATTGTTCAATGGGCCACTGCTGCTTGTCAAAGGACAGCAATGCCGTCATGCCCATCAGCAAATTACCAGGTTGAGTCTTGTGCACGTAATCCGTCATCGGAGTTCGTGTTTCGTCATGTGCATCGTAAATGTGCACACCAGACTCCGGATTGTTCACACAATCAGCCATTGACCAATATCGTGATTCTCGAATGCTAACAGACGGAGAATTGACCGCTTCATCAGTATCAGCATCATCTTGTCTATGCGTGAAATACTCACGCCATACATACGCAATTGCTAATGCCATACTGTCCTGCACATTCCAGAGTCGATTCGAATCAGTTCTCGAGCGGAACTTGCGGGTCTCCTTAATACACAATGGGTAGGGAGTCCACAATCGACGATATCCAGATTTGACCGGCTGCCAGAATGTATCTAGATCCACTTCCATGGCCTCACCTAAACACAGCGTTTCCGATTGACGGGCGTAGAACAATTGTTGCTTGCGCAAGGTATCGCATACATCAGCAAGATGATCTATCTCGTCTACCGGCATATCGTGGGGAACCATCACTAGGAATCCAGGAAGGCATTCACGCAATTCATCATCGCGTACTGGCATACCCGCGGTAAGTACCTGTATGGCCACATTATTGGCTGGCCGAGGCACCGTACTTCCTTTTTCGTACCGTCCGGTCAACAAAGGTGAAGCACCGTAACCCCATTGCCTCACTAAGAGACGATGCAATGCCACGGACCAAGCGACGAATGTAGATTCGTCAGGATTCCATGCAACATCATGTTCATCGTCAACTGTTGCGCTACTTTTTGTTGCGGCAACAGCAGCGGGAATGAAAAAGCCATGCTGCCATGGGCGCATTTCACTGGAAGCTATCCAACCTTGCTTACGCTGGTATCCGATACTGCGCACGCAATCAGTCAGCGTATTAGAAAGTACTGTCTTTTCTTCTTCGCTTCCATTCGAAGCGGATACCTTACGGGGATACACTTGCTCGTATCCCCGTTGTAATTCCTGCAAATGTCCTATGTCCGGCACATCGAATTCGACCGTGGCTGCCATACGCGCCGCCGATAAGTCGTCATCGCTTTTATACAACGAGTTATCAGGGTCTACGGGAAACTCGTCATCGGGAACATTCGTGGTGGTCAGGTTGACCGGCGAACACGCCTCCCCGAGATAAGGCACCTCCCAACACAAGCGAGATAGCAAATCTGCGATATCAGCATCCGGCTCCTGCTTCCATTGCCAGATTAGCGTGCCCTCATTCGTATCGGGATACGCGGTAGAACAGACCGCCGAAACATTCTTTTTATCCGCAGCAATCTTTTTACTCCGACTTCCACGGTCACGGTAAACAATAGCGTCAGAACCATTACGACGACTCATGCGAGGTGCGCGAATAGCATCCGGCGGGTTAGTCTCCAACCAACGAAACACCGCCTCCAATTGCTGATCGGAGACTCGAGACTCCTGTTTCGCATACTTGGAATTAAAACCAAATGCACCATACGCAGTGGAGACCAGTGCCTTGTACAGCCGTTCAGGCGACGGATACCGCTCAGGCTTGCCAGTAGTATCCGCCCCCTGATAAGTGTGTAGTAAAAATCGAGCTGTGATTGTGAAAGGCATGTGACGACCTTCTCATCAATCTTCAGATTCGTCGGCACTACCGGCCTTCATCACCAGCGGATTGCCGGTTACCTCCAATACCTGACCATGCCAGTCAACACCAGCTTTGGCCACTGCCTGATCGTATGCCTCGGTAAGCAATTCATCGGCATGAGACAAGTCCAACATATCCAGTTCATCGCTCTCTCCAAAACGCTTATCAAGAATCATGGTCGGTTTCGCGGATTCTCTGAGGACGCAATTTGCACGTAGAACCAGTTCCGAATTACTGCCAGCCATCGCATCGAGAATCAGCGCCGCAATCAGCACACGAATCGCCGCATCGCCTTCAGGTCCCTTACCGAAGCGCAAGGATCGTAGTGTTGAGAAGCTCAACACATGAGTACGGATAATATTGCTCACCGCGATGCCATCATAGGCATCGTTCTTCGTGGATGGAGGAATCGCGCCCAGTCCGATCTTGGAGCCCTTTCCTTCTTTTTCGAAAGTTTTAAACGTGTTATCGCTGACTTCAGGTTGAATGATTCTGCCAATTGCTTTGGCGTCATCTTTATCGAACTTAATACTCGCCTCAACCGGATCTACACGTGCGCCGGCTCGGAATACCGGGCGATCCTGATCCTGATTTGCTAGTACTCCGATAATTTCACCGTTAAATGGAGATGCGATGCGCAGCTGGTTCTTGCGACGCGTAGAGTCCCAGCCTCCGAATGCCACCGTAATTGGCGATAACGTGAATAACGGCATCATGTTTTCAGCGGTCGAATTACGTGCCTGCACATATTCTGTCAGTTCAGAAGTCGATTTGCCGTTTATCGACCCGATACGAATATGACCGTCGAATGCTCGATGCGGCAATTGCGTTTCCAGATAAGAACGTTCAAAGGTTTCCCCTGTCTCATCCGGAACCTGGTAAGTCACTCGAATACGCGGCATACGCGACAATACTGGATGACCATCTTTGATGGCCTTAGTCACGTAGTCTTCAAGACGATTGCTTTGCGATGTACGCGAATCCACCAGTACAGTACGCTTCGACTCGCCACCGATATAGCGGTCTTCAAATACATATGTGGCACCATTGCTACCGGTGTATTTGGCCGGGGCAATAATGCCTTCGGGGCCAGCTGCCGGCTCAAGCAAAGTCTTTTCGGACAGTGTACTCGGTCCCCCAAGTTTCGCAGCTTTGTTCAAATCTTCAAGTGTCAATGCACGCACCATCATACGCCCTTTCTCTATCGGTGAAGACATCTATGTTTCCGCCTACCAGTAATCACACTACTCGTCGGAAACCTCGCATTCAGTATCCGACACTCGTATTTATGTATCAGACTTATAAATTAATTAAAAATTAATAATAAATGGGGTTTGCGGCGGAAACCGCCGCAAACCGTTCAATGAAGCCCGTGAAGGCACACGGGAATATTGGCTCGTTTAAAAAACGAGAACGCACTGAACTCTCCTCAATGAAGGGTAGCAAAACCTTCCATGACCCCCACATAGAAATACTATGTTATTGTAGAGTCACGGAAGGTTTTGCTGCCGTTTACAGCAGCCACAGAATGATGAGCAGTGCAAGGATTTCTTTCAGTGTCGCGTTGTCCATTTTTCCTCCTTCCTCTCAATCAGTCAATCCTGCGAAATCGGCTGATTGAGAACTAGCTTAGTTATGAGTTAAGAGCTTTTTCGTTTTTTGCTCTTAATCAATAATTGACACTGACTATGATACCACATGTAAGTTCAAAACACGAACACCTCGGCATCATACAAAAAGAGTGGCCCCGCTGCTCAATCAGCAGCAAGACCACCCTTAGCTAACGGTCGGAATCGGAGCCTCAGCTCAGCCAAGCATCACGCCTTGGCGACCTCCACGGCCAGTTCGGCACCTTCCTTCACTTCGAAGGAGGTAGTCAGCGTCTCACGGGCGATCAGATCCTTGAACTGCTCGACCTTGGCCACATCGGCGGCCGGAACTGTCAGCACCAAGGAGATACGATCGGCGATGTCCAAATCGGCGGCCTTGCGGGCATCCTGCACGGCGCGGATGGCGTCGCGGGCGTAGCCCTCGGCCAGCAGATCGGCATCCAGCGCGGTGTCGAGGATCACGAAGCCACCGGTCGGCAGCGCGGCGGAGACCGAAGCGGCGGCCTCTGTGGCGTTCTCCTCTTCCACGCGGTTGATCAGCTCGTACTCGCCTTCGACCAACGCAAGGTCGCCGGACGGCGTCGAGACCACCGGTGCACCGGACGCGGCATCAACATGCCAATCGCCGGACTTGGAGGCCTTGATGGCGAACTGCACCTGCTTGCCGAGGCGCGGGCCCGCAACGCGAGCGTTCACACGCAGCTCGTGCACGATCTTCAGACCGTGGGCGGCGGCGTCTTCCATAGTCGAGAACCCAATATTCTTAATATTTAATTCAGACTTCAGCAACTCGTCGTATGCCTTGACGGCGTCCACGTTCTCGACCACCACGGTGAGCTTGGAAAGCGGCTGGCGCACGCGGATCTTGGCGGCCTTGCGCAGGGACAGAGTGCCGGAAACGACCTCGCGGACCTTCTCCATCGCGGAGACCAGAGCCGGATCGTCAACCAGAACGCGACCAAGTTCGGTATCCGCACCGGTCTTCTCGTCCACCACGAACGGCCAATCGGCCAGGTGCACGGACTCGCCACCGGTCAGACCACGCCACACGGACTCGGCCTCCATCGGGGCGAGCGGCGCAAGCACGCGCATGAACGCCTCAAGCACCGTATACAACGTGTTGAACGCGTTCTCATCCTCGTTCCAGAAGCGGTCGCGGGTATTGCGAATGTACCAATTCGTGAGCATGTCGATGAAATCCGCCACCTCGTCGCAGGCATCGGAAATCTCGAAGTTGTCCATATGCTCGGTCACGTTCGCAATGAGTTTGCGCGTGCGGGCGAGCAGATAGCGGTCCATCTGCGGCAGACCGGGCACCTCGTCGGCACGCAGCGTGCGCGCGTCATAGCCATCGCCGTGGTTCGCCGCATTGGCATACAGCGTGAAGAAGTAATACGAGCTCCACACCGGCAGCATGATCTGGCGCACCGTGTCGCGAATGCCGTCCTCCGTCACGATGAGGTTGCCGCCACGCAGAATCGGCGAGCTCATCAGGAACCAGCGCATCGCGTCGGAACCATACTTGTCGAACACGCCGTTCACATCCGGGTAGTTGCGCAGATGCTTGCTCATCTTCTGACCGTCTACGGTAACGAAACCATGTGCCCAGACGTGATCCGGCACACGGAACGGTTTGCCGGAGAAGTGCAGCATGGCAGGCCAGAAAAGCGTATGGAAGTAAGCGATGTCCTTGCCGATGATGTGAATCTGTTCAGTTGTGGAGGTTTCCAGCAGAGCCTCGAAATTGATGCCCTTGGATTCGCAGT
>ENA-OPVL01000807-OPVL01000807.1-human-gut-metagenome-genome-assembly--contig:-NODE-807-length-20410-cov-7.154065_pt1 | contig 20410 bp, 20 predicted proteins | sample MGYA00241496_ERZ501984 | MGnify/ENA primary metagenome ERZ501984 (study PRJEB25962, sample SAMEA2042986) | human gut metagenome | biome: human gut; feature: human-associated habitat; material: faeces... | reverse complement strand
TCTGAGCCAACCTCCTGGCTGTCTATGCGACTCCACATCCTTTCCCACTTAGCACGCGCTTGGGGACCTTAGACGACGGTCAGGGCTGTCTCCCCCTCGACGACGGAGCTTATCCCCCGCCGACTCACTGCCGGAATAGACGCGATGGGTATTCGGAGTTTGGTTGCTGTTGGTACCCGGCACGGGCCCGCAAGCATCCAGTAGCTCTACCCCCCACACGCAATCAACCGACGCTGCACCTAAATGCATTTCGAAGAGAACCAGCTATCACGGAATTTGATTGGCCTTTCACCCCTAACCCCAGTTCATCCCCTCAGTTTTCAACCTAAGTGGGTGCGGTCCTCCACGCGGTCTTACCCGCGCTTCAACCTGACCAGGGCTAGATCATCCCGCTTCGGGTCCAGGACACGCGACTGAAAAGACGCCTTTTAAGACTCGCTTTCGCTACGCATACACCACACGGCTTATGCTCGCCACATGCCACTGACTCGCAGACTCATTTTTCGATAGGCACGCCGTCACCCCACAAAAGGGCTCCGACGGATTGTAGGCGCACGGTTTCAGAGACTGTTTCACTCCCCTCCCGGGGTACTTTTCACCTTTCCCTCACGGTACTCGTTCGCTATCGGTCAGACAGGAATATTCAGGCTTACCCAACGGTCTGGGCGGATTCGCACGGGGTTCCACGGGACCCGTGCTACTTGGGAGACGCGATCGGCAGACCATGCGCGTTCAGGTACGGGGCCCTCACCCTCTGCGGCCCGGTATTCAACCCGGTTCCCCTGACACATGGTTTTCTGCAACTGCCGGCCGGCCCGTCGGAGCCGGCGCACGCGATCCCGCAACACCCCGCGCGCAACCCCCGACGGGTATCACACGCGCAAGGTTTGGCCATCATCCGCTTTCGCTCGCCACTACTCACGGAATATCCTTTCCTGCAGGTACTGAGATGTTTCACTTCCCTGCGTACCCCCCGGCCGAAGCCGGTACCGACCCATGACGGTCGGTGGGTTCCCCCATTCGGAAATCCTCGGATCAAAGCCCTGTTGGCGGCTCCCCGAGGCATATCGCAGCCTCAAACGTCCTTCATCGGTCCTGTCTGCCAAGGCATCCACCATACGCCCTTGCAAGCAACACACACCACGAAAGTGCATGGCCGCAAGATTCCTCTAGCAAATTCCCAGACGACAAATCATCACACTAAAAATGATCACAAAACGATCGAAACGAACAATAGAGTTCGATTCGAAATCAACAGCAAAACAAAGATTCAAAAACTCTTGTTTTGCTCGCGTCCACTATCCAGTTCTCAAGCCACCACGCACCGCCACGCCATCGCGCCGGCACACGGCCGGCCCCCAGGCACGACGGGCATCGAATCGCGCCAGGCAAAAAGCCTGGGGTGGCGATCCGGGAGCCCAAAAGCGCATCCATACCACCCCGCACCCACCGCACGACCGGCAGGGCAAAGCCAACGACGTCTTCCACACCAGCAACCCCGCCGCCATCGCACCATGCGACGCGCGGGGCGCACACCGTCGGACGAACATCCGACTGAATTCTCCGTAGAAAGGAGGTGATCCAGCCGCACCTTCCGGTACGGCTACCTTGTTACGACTTAGTCCCAATCACGAGCCTCACCTTAGACGGCTCCATCCCACAAGGGGTTAGGCCACCGGCTTCGGGTGCTGCCCACTTTCATGACTTGACGGGCGGTGTGTACAAGGCCCGGGAACGCATTCACCGCGACGTTGCTGATTCGCGATTACTAGCGACTCCGCCTTCACGCAGTCGAGTTGCAGACTGCGATCCGAACTGAGACCGGTTTTCAGGGATCCGCTCCGCGTCGCCGCGTCGCATCCCGTTGTACCGGCCATTGTAGCATGCGTGAAGCCCTGGACGTAAGGGGCATGATGATCTGACGTCATCCCCACCTTCCTCCGAGTTAACCCCGGCGGTCCCCCGTGAGTTCCCGGCATAATCCGCTGGCAACACGGGGCGAGGGTTGCGCTCGTTGCGGGACTTAACCCAACATCTCACGACACGAGCTGACGACGACCATGCACCACCTGTGAACCCGCCCCGAAGGGAAGCCGCATCTCTACGACCGTCGGGAACATGTCAAGCCCAGGTAAGGTTCTTCGCGTTGCATCGAATTAATCCGCATGCTCCGCCGCTTGTGCGGGCCCCCGTCAATTTCTTTGAGTTTTAGCCTTGCGGCCGTACTCCCCAGGCGGGATGCTTAACGCGTTAGCTCCGACACGGAACCCGTGGAACGGGCCCCACATCCAGCATCCACCGTTTACGGCGTGGACTACCAGGGTATCTAATCCTGTTCGCTCCCCACGCTTTCGCTCCTCAGCGTCAGTAACGGCCCAGAGACCTGCCTTCGCCATTGGTGTTCTTCCCGATATCTACACATTCCACCGTTACACCGGGAATTCCAGTCTCCCCTACCGCACTCAAGCCCGCCCGTACCCGGCGCGGATCCACCGTTAAGCGATGGACTTTCACACCGGACGCGACGAACCGCCTACGAGCCCTTTACGCCCAATAATTCCGGATAACGCTTGCACCCTACGTATTACCGCGGCTGCTGGCACGTAGTTAGCCGGTGCTTATTCAACGGGTAAACTCACTCTCGCTTGCTCCCCGATAAAAGAGGTTTACAACCCGAAGGCCTCCATCCCTCACGCGGCGTCGCTGCATCAGGCTTGCGCCCATTGTGCAATATTCCCCACTGCTGCCTCCCGTAGGAGTCTGGGCCGTATCTCAGTCCCAATGTGGCCGGTCGCCCTCTCAGGCCGGCTACCCGTCGAAGCCACGGTGGGCCGTTACCCCGCCGTCAAGCTGATAGGACGCGACCCCATCCCATACCGCGAAAGCTTTCCCAGAAGACCATGCGATCAACTGGAGCATCCGGCATTACCACCCGTTTCCAGGAGCTATTCCGGTGTATGGGGCAGGTCGGTCACGCATTACTCACCCGTTCGCCACTCTCACCACCAAGCAAAGCCTGATGGATCCCGTTCGACTTGCATGTGTTAAGCACGCCGCCAGCGTTCATCCTGAGCCAGAATCGAACCCTCCACAAAAAACTTCATGAAAAGCATCCGAATAGATGACTCTCAAAACAAAAATTGACGAGCACGTCCTTAAGGAAGGACGCCCTCAAAAAACCTCACCCCTCATCAAACCCTCCCGGGTACCCAACCACCACGACAGGCAATCAGGCGAGGAATGAACTGGCAATCATTGACTATAAAGAAGTAGTACAAACACGCTCTTGAGTTCTCAAACCACCACCACTCACCCACCTCGCAGCCCTCCTGAAGGAGAACCACTCGCCGAGCGGCAGCAAGGAAATAACTTACACGCATTCGCGGACTCGCGCAAACCGGGCACGAAAAAACACGCCAGAATCGTTGCAACGACAGCGTTCCATCGGCGTGTCGAAATCAGCTTGAATCACGCCGTTACCATCAGGATACGCCGGCTTTTTATGGGGCTCACGTAACGAAATCAGATGTTCACCGGCGTGTCGCAACAATTTATTCCACGTTCAACTCCCCTCAGTCCGATCACGCGGACGGCTCACCCGCAAAAAGCTCTCGTCCTTATGGCTCGACTATCGTCTCGCCTTCGTCTAAAAAAACAGTCCACCGGACTGTTTTTTTAGACGCCTCAGCATCAAAGAGGGGAGCCAAAGGGGGATTAGAAGGTCAGGCGCATCTGATGCCAGACCACGTCACCGTGAGTGGACTCCGAAATGCCCTCGTCCTCATACCCAAATTGCGCATAGAATCCGACCAGCCGATCTTTGCAGGTGAGCACCAGGCCTTTACGTCCAGCTGCACGAGTGTCTTCAATGACTTTCCTCATGAGTGTACTGGCGCAACCGCGATGCTGATACTTCGGCGCAGTATCCACGCCGAAAATCATTTGCCAGTCACCTTGAGGGTTGTGCTGCGCGGCATCCTCGTACATGTCATCGGTCAAGTCGCGCCGATCGGTCGCGAAACCGTTGATGAACGCCATGACGATCTCGCCATCAATCAATAGCCAAAAACATTCCGGATAGGTCTCGATTCGGGCGCGCAGGGACGAGCGGTCGGCGGCCTCGGCGGCCGGGAAGCATTCGGATTCCATGGCGGCCAGCGCGTCCAGATCGTCGATGGTGGCGTGGCGGATTAACTGGGGATCAGAATCAGTCATGTTTTTGTCTTTCTCTTAACACTCCGTTGTGAGCAACTTCCCTCAGTCACGCTTCGCGTGCCAGTCGAGGGGAGCCAGATGGATGTCAGATTACGTGGTATTCGCGTAACAGGGTGGCAATATCGGTGCCGTCGAGTTTCTTGAGCACCTTCTTGACCACGGCCTTTTCAATGAAGTTGAGCTTCATATCGGTGACCGGTGCACCGTCACGCAATTTGACGGTGGCGTTGAGCAGGTTGCGCACGTCATAGACGCTACCCCACACTTCAGGCACGCCGCGGTCCACGCCGAGCAACGTGTAGACAGCTTCCATACCGGTGCGCATCGAGTATTCGGTGGTGAAAATCGTGTCGCGCGGGGTCTCGGCGAACTGGCCAAGGAATGCGAAGTTCACGGCACCATCGGGCACCACGTCCGGGCGGTCGCCGGCCGCGCGCGGCATGAAGAACGCGTCGATATACGGCATCATGACGGGCACGGTGTTGGCGCTGTTCGTCGCGAGCTCTTCGATCTGGTCCTCGGGCACGCCGATGTGGTAGAGCCACTCCATGCAGATCTCCTTGCCGGTGCACTCGCGCATGGGCTTTTTGATATAATCGCCCGGCTTGTCGGTGAAGAGGGAGTAGACCCAGACGAGGCAGTGGTCCTTGGGCTGCGTGCGGAACTGCGGCTGGCGGTTGATGGTCCAGCTCATCAGCCAGGAGGAATCCTTCACGGTGACGATGCCGCCGGTGACGACATGGCCGGTGAACGGGTCGCGCTTGCAGATATTTTTGATATAGGGGATGATCTTCTGGTCGAGGGTCTCGACGGTGGCGCTCATCCAGTTGGTCTGCTCGGGGTCGTGGCAGAACTTGTCGGGATGACCGAAGGACGGGTCCTGCGCGGCGATCTTGCGCCACATATCCCAGCCGCCGCCCTCTTTGAGCTCGGTGTTGTACGCGGCGGGCTCGTTCTGGCTGCCCATGGAGGAGTTTTCGACGCAGCCGCCGTTGGTGATGAAAACGAGGTCGTTTTCCGTGAGGTCGATGGCCTCCTTCTTGCCGTCGCGGATGACGTCGATGCGCTTAGCCAGCTTGTGCTTGGGGTCAGAGCAGTCGAACTCGACGTTTGCGACCTGCACGCCGTAGTGGAACTGGACGTTGTGGCTCTCGAGGTACTTGACCATCGGAAGGATCATGGACTCATACTGGTTGTACTTCGTGAAGCGCAGCGCCGTGAAGTCGGGAAGTCCCCCAATGTGGTGGATATAGCGCTGGATATAGAGCTTCATCTCGAGTGCGCTGTGCCAGTTTTCAAAGGCGAACATCGTGCGCCAGTAGAGCCAGAAGTTGGAAGAAAGGACCTCGTCATCGAAGAAGTCGGTGATCTTCTTGTCCTGCAGCTGCTCGTTGGGGGTGAAGAAGAGCTTCATGATCTCCATCGCGCCCTTGTCGGAGATGTCGAACTTGCCGTCGGTGTGCGCGTCCTGACCGCGGTTGACGGTCGCGCGGCAGAGGGAGTAGTTGGGGTCTTCCTTGTTGAGCCAGTAGTACTCATCGAGCACGCTCACACCCTCGGTCTCGATGGAGGGGATGGAGCGGAAGAGATCCCACATGACCTCGAAATGGTTGTCCATCTCGCGTCCGCCACGCATCACATAGCCGACGCCAGGAATGTTCGCGCCATCGCAGGCGCCGCCCGGAACCGGGTCCTTCTCGAACACGTGGATGTGGTCGCCGGGCATCTGCGCGTCACGTACCAGATAGCAGGCGGCGGACAGCGCTGCAAGACCCGTGCCGATGATGTAGGCGTTCTTGCTATCGATCCCCTCGGGCTTCTTTGGCCGGGCGAATGCTTCGTAATTGCCGTTGGAATAGTACATGACTTCCTCCTTTGGATGCCGCTGGGCACTATTGTGCCGCGTCGTGGGACACAAGTATACGGGCATGAACTGGACGCGATGTCTAGTTTTTACGACTATCGGAGGAATTTCGCTTATAGGTGGCGGATTGCGCCTGCATGCGAAAGTGATTTTGCCTATATGTGGCAGATTTCTTTTGGAAAAGGATGTTCGGGGGCGGGATTTTTACCCCCTTATGATGTTTTGGCCGAGGTCATCTGTCACATATAAGCGAGATGGGTGGCTTCCAAACGGAAACCACCCATCTCGTCAAGGAAAATGCAAGAAAAGGAGAGGCTCAATCAGTCGATGTCGGTGCCCTCGTCGCGGGTCGGCTCCTTAGTGGGGTCGAAGCCGGAGACGATGTACACCACACGGCGGGCGGCGGACACGGCGTGATCGCCGAGACGCTCCAGGAAGCGGCCCAGCAGCACGATATCCACGGTCTGCTGACGGGTGATGTCATCGGACAGCGCTAGATCGAAGGTCTGGCGGTGCAGATTGTCCAGCTTGTCGTCAGCCAGGATGATGGCCTCGGCGGTCTTGGCATCGCGATCGAAGAGCATGGCCACCAGCTGGTCAGCGGTGTTGTCCAGGAAGTCGATCATCTCGGCGAACACCGGTTGAGCGGATTCAGGAATCGCGGCGGCCGGATAGGTGCGGCGAGCGGCCTCGGCCACGTGGCGGGCAAGATCGCCCATACGCTCGAACGTGGAAGCCAGACGCATGGTGGAAACGACCACACGCAGATCGGTGGCCACCGGATTCTGCTTGGCGAGCAACTTGACGCACTGGTCAATCACAGAGGACTCCAGGGCATCGATTTCGATGTCGCCGTCAATCACAGTCTGTGCGGCTTCAACGTCCTGATTCAGCAGGGCTTCTCCAGCTCCTTTGATCGCCTTGCGTACGTTCTGCGCCATACGGTCGAGGTCGTCAGCAACCTGCTTCAGCTCCTCGTTGAAAATAACGCGCATTTCTCTAGCCTTTCATGCTTGCTTATTGCAACCTGTACCAGTGTATTATTCCAGTACTTGTTCCCCACTTCAACGTAGGTAATGGCAACCTCAAGTTGTTCTACTGTTCATTGGGTTGTTCACCTGAAATTCATGTTACCGGCGTGCCGGCAAACCGCAATCCCGGCGTGTGGTGTGAAAGAATGGGGGGCATGACACAGATGCCGCTCGTCGCCGCGATTGCTCTTATTGTCACGGCTGTTTTATTTGTGGTAGGAATCATCACGCTCATCGTGGGATTTGCGACACATCGAGTGTCCATGGAATCGCCGCTGGCCGATGATGACGACAATGACGATCTGTCCGACGACACCGCCACGCTGCTGTCCATGCTGCCAGGTGCGTCCGTGGTGGTCGACGAGCACGACGAGGTGGTCCGCTGCAATCCCGCCGCCTACCGCCTGGGTGTGGTGTCAGATGACGCCATTGCCCAGCAGCATGTGCTGGATGCCATTCACGAGGCGCGCAAGTCCGGTGGCAAGCGCCAGTTCGACTTGACCACCGATACTCCGGAGCGGTACGTCGCAGACCAGAACAAGGGCGATCACGTCGCCACGCAGTCCGTCCACCGCCCCAACTGGCTGAAGGTGACTGTAGGGCGTATCAACGAGCAGTTCGTCATCGTGTTGATTACCGATGTCAGTGATGTGATTCGTTTCGCTCAAGTGCGTGACTCGTTTATTACCAATGTGTCCGAGCAATTGTTGGGCCCCACTGAGGCTCTGGCCAAACTCGCCGATTCGCTGGAGTCCGGCAATCTGGACGAACAGCAGGTGGCTGCCGACGCTCGCCAGGTGCGTTCCAGCTGCAGCAAGCTCAACCACATGGTGTCTGATTTGCTGCTGCTCATACGCGCGCAGGAGCCGATTACGCCGTCTTCCGCCAACCGACTGAACGTTATGGAACAGCTCAGGGCCACGGCGGCGCGACTGGAGCCGCAGGCAGCCGAGGCTGGCGTGCAGCTGAACATCAAGGGCGACGATGATCTAGTCATCAATGGTGAGGCGGACCAGATCGACAGCGCCGTGACCAAGCTCATCGAAAACGCCATCGGCTATTCCAAGGAAAATGGCGTGGTCAGCGTGTCCGCATCCAAAGACAAGGATGGCGACCGCGCGGTGATTCGCGTGATTGACCAAGGCACGGGCATCGCTAAGAAGGACCAGGCGCGCATCTTCGAGCGGTTCTACCGGGGCGTGGAACAGAGCAATCGCACGGCGGATGGCGTGGGCCTAGGCTTGGCCATCGTCAAGCATGTGGCGCTGACCCATCATGGCGATGTGACCGTATGGAGCGCGCCCGGGCAAGGCAGTACGTTCAGCCTTACGTTGCCGTTGGCGCAGTGAGGTAAGGAATTGGTGGCATGCCTTGCATGCCACCAATGCTGTTTGATGAGCGACCTGCGGCCGCGGTCTCTCCCTCAATCAGCTACGCTGACAGCTCCCGTCATCAGAGGGAGCTTGTGTTGCGTTACTGTCCGAGGCGGCGGTAGTCCCAGCGGTCGAAGTATTCCCAGACCAGCAGTAGCAAGCCAATAATGACGCCGGCCACGCACATAATCACCAACGGCATTACGCTGTAGCCCACGGCCAGCAGAATCAGCACGACAATCAACGCCACAATCCATAGACCGGTACCGATGGCAAACACCTTACGCAGATCCACCCGTACGGGCTTGGGTGCGGGTTTGCGGACGGCAGGGTCAATGAGAGGCGCGAACTTCATACTCATGCACTGTAGTAAGAGTAGGGAGGGGCGTCAAACATCCCTCCCTACGATTTATTCAATCGGCATCAGTTGAGACCGATCAATGTGCATGGCATATATGGTCGGCAATGCGGGGCATATATGCCATCACAGGTGCTCGACCACGTAGTCGACGCACTTGGTGAAGGCCATGACATCAGCCGGTTCCACCGAGGGGAACACGCCAACGCGCAGCTGGTTGCGGCCCAGCTTGCGGTAGCCGGCGGCGTCCACAATGCCGTTCTCGCGCAGGATGGACAGTACCTGAGAGGCCTGGACTCGCTCGTCCAGATCAATGGTGACCACGGCGTTCGAGCGTGCGTCCGCATCGACGACGAACGGAGCGGCGTATTCGGAGCGCTCGGCCCACGAGTACAGGATGGATGCGGACTTGGCGCAACGTGTGGTGGCCCAGGCGAGGCCGCCGTTGTTGTTGAGCCAGCGAATCTGGTTTTCCATCATGATCAGGGTGGCCACGGCGGGCGTATTCAGGGTCTGATCCTTGCGGGAGTTGTTCAGTGCCGTGGTCAGCGAGAGGAACGGCGGCACCCAGCGATGTGCGCCTTCCAGATGAGCGCTTGATTCGACGCCTGCCGCACGATCGATAGCTTCGGGGGAGAGGATGGCGACCCACAGACCGCCATCGGCACCGAAGGCCTTCTGCGGTGAGAAGTAGTAGACGTCGGTCTGGCTGATGTCCACAGGCAAAGCGCCGGCTGCGCTGGTGCCGTCGATGACGGTCAAGGCACCAGCTTCACGACTTCCGGCCACGCGGCGAATCGGGGCGGCCACACCAGTGGAGGTCTCGTTGTGAGCCCAGCAATATGTGTCCACGCCCTCGGTGAGCTCAGGCAGACGGTAAGTGCCCGGCTCGCCGGGGAACAGCACCGGGTCTTCAAGGAAGGGTGCGTTCGCGGCGGACGCGGCGAACTTGGCACTGAACGAGCCATACGTGCCGAATGCGGCGCGACGGGTGATCAGCGAAGCGCAGGCAATCTCCCAGAACGCGCTGGCGCCACCGTTGCCAAGCGCCACCTCATACCCTTCAGGCAGGTGGAAGAACTCGCGCAGACCTTCACGAATCGAAGCGACCAGTTGCTTGACTGGTGCCTGGCGATGTGATGTGCCAAGCAGGGTGGTGGCGCCGGCGTCGAGCGCGGCGATCTGTTCGGGGCGGATTTTGCTGGGGCCGGAGCCGAAGCGACCATCTTCGGGCTTCAGCGACTCGGGAATACTCAGTGTGATAGTCATGGTTTCAAGGGTAGACCAGTGTTGGGGAATATCGCGGATAATGCTCGGTGTGCGGGATTACTGCGGGGTTACTGCGGAATTCCGGGGTGCCGGGCGGCAGTGGTGGCAATGCGGAATGCAGTGCAGAATGTACGCAGCACATCATGGTTACGGTGTGTCGGAATGACATGAGTTAGTGATTCTTCCGATAACCGGATAGTGAGGTTCGTGAACGGGCGGAAACAAGGCAGTTTTTTCACCCGGCCGCACGGTTACGTAAATCGTTTGACACACCCGGATGGTGGGGGATCACATTGAGGATTGACCTCTGTTCGTTGTACAGTACTCAATTGTGACGGTCATACGAGGTCATCGAAATGACCCCGCCGAACCCATCCAAGGAGTTAACGTAGTATGAAGCATGCTTCGCATAAAGCGACCACGGTCTCGCGCCAGAAGTTCAGCTTAGCGAAGGCATTGTTTGCCTCCGGCAAGGGTTCTCATTCCGTTCGTGCTGTGCGTGCTGTGCAATCCGCTGGTAGCGACGCCGTTGTTTTGGGGCTTGATCCGGCCATTGCCGAGAAGATCAACGAAATCGCTCCCCAGACCCGCCGTTCCATTCGTGAGGCCGCTCGTGCCGCTGAACGCCGTAGCCATATTCTTGCCTCGGCCTCACTGGCCGCTCTGGTCGGCACGGCCGCAGGTGCTCTCGCGTTTTCCAACAATGAAGACGCCACGAACTCGTTCGTGGCTGATCCGGCCACGACGACCACGCAGATTAAGCGCATCAGCGATGTGACTGCGGCTTCTCGTTCCGAAGCGCGTACTGATTTGAGTTCATCCTCCGTTACCGCACAGTCCACCAATGAAGGCGGCTGGGGGCTGAGCAATTCAGACAGCACCTTGGACGCCAAGCTGATGAATCGCAATAATGCGAACAATCCTGTGGTGTCGGCTCTCGTGGATGCCGATGGCGATGCTGTGCCGGCTGGCTTCAACCCGAACCATGCCGTTGGCACCAACTCCAACAACTATCCGTGGGGTCAGTGCACGTGGTACGCGTACCAGCGTCGTGCCGAACTGGGCCTGCCTTCCAGCGGCAACTTCGGCAATGGTGGCGCGTGGGCGGCGTCAGCTTCCGCTCTGGGCTATTGGGTGGACAACACTCCTCGCCATGTCGGTGATGCTGTGGTGTTCGCTCCTGGCCAGGCCGATGCCGATGGCGCGTACGGCCATGTTGCCGTTCTGGAAAAGATCAATGCCGACGGCTCCATTGAGATCTCCGAATCCAATGCCAAGGGATTGGGTGTGATTTCGACCCGTACGTTCAGCGCCGCCGAAGCCGGTAAGTTCCAGTACGTTCACTACTGATTCATTTCATTGGCTTACATTCGGTGATTACTGTTCGGATGTGACGTCGCCCTATCGGCAATCGTTCGCGCGAAATGACATTTCAAGTGTTGCGGCCGCGTATTAGTCCGAACTGACCTGTGCCGACACGCCGATATATCCCAATAGCTCCGGGGTGTTTTATTTCTTCCATCCTGTACGAGTTAATGCGCACCGTGTAGGGTGATGGTTCTATGAAGACCAAAACTGTAGCTTCTTCCATTGTTGCCGCGATTGTCTCCTGTGCCTGCTTGTTTATGTTTGTTCCTACAGCAACTGCAGCTGAGGGTGTTACTGTGACTTCCACCAAGTCCTTCCCCTCGTACACCCAGGTGCGCAAAGATCTGACGACTGAAGCCACTGCCACGAGCGTTGAGGACAATGCTGATTGGGGCGGCATTGAGAACCTCGATGTGCCGCAGACGGAATCTCAGGCGGAAAAGGATGCCGCAGCGGCCAAGAAGGCTGCCGAAGAGGAGGCCGAGAAGCAGGCGGAGGTCGAGGCTCAGGCGACCCAGGAGCAGGCCAACGCCGCGAGCCGTAATGAGTCTCGCTCTTCTGTTACTTATTCCGATGCCAGTGGTTCGGTTTCCGCTGGTGCCGGTGCCTCTATCGACCGTGCGTATTCTTTGATCGGACAGAGCATGGACTGCACCGCATTGGTCAGTCAAGCGTTGGCGGCCCGTGGCATTAACTTCCACGGTTGGCCTGAAGAGTACGTCAATGTTCCTGGTGGCCACGTAGTCACAGACGGATCCCTGCAGCCGGGCGATATTCTGATTTATGCCAACACCGGTGGATGGAACGGTGGTGCACACTACGATCATGTGGCGTTGTATGTCGGCAACGGTCAGGCGGTCCATGGTGGATGGAATGGCTATAGCGTGGCTCTCGCTAGTGCCATGACCGAAAAGCTCACCATCGTGGTGCGTATCCCGTGATGCAGTCTTATTGATTGATTTATTGCAGGCCTCGGATGCCGATCGGTATCCGAGGCCTGTTGCGTTCTCCTGCCGAATGATGCACCCGCGACATCATCTTCGAAATGCTATTCCTGTTATGAAATCGACCCATGTGTGCTAGTGTATGGCGTTGATGATGAGCGTTAAGACTATTATTTCCACATCAGTGGCGATTATCGCCACGGGTGCCATGTTTGCGTGCGTAGCCCCGTTTGCCTCTGCCGATTCCGCGCAGACGAGTGCTGTGGTGTCCTCACGTTCTTTCCCGAAGGCGAGTTCGGTGAAGAAGAATTTGTTCGCCGAATCCACCTCCACCTCGGTTGATGAGAACTCTAAATGGGGTGGCATCGAGACTCTTGATGTGCCACAGACCGAGTCTCAGGGCGAGAAGGAAGCTGCTGCAGCGGCGGCGGCTCAGAAAGCCGCTGATGAAGCTGCTGCAGCCCAGTCCGCTGCTGCTGCGGCAGGCGCTCTGAACAGCGTGCGTCGATTCCACAGGTTGACTTGGGTAAAATGACTGGCACTGGCACTGGCACTGGCGCTGAGCTTGCTAGCTTCTCACTGAAGTTCCAAGGCTATCCGTATGTTGCCGGCGGCAACACTCCGGCAGGATGGGATTGCTCCGGTTTTGTGCAGTACGTCTTCTCCCAGTTTGGCATCTCCCTGCCTCGTACCTCTGGTGCTCAAGCCACCGTGGGTACTCCGGTCGCAAGCTTGGCGGATGCCAAGCCGGGTGACATTCTTGCGAATGGTACTCATGCGGCCATTTACATCGGTAACGGACAGGTGATGAATGCTATGAACCCGGTGCAGGGAACGGCAGTAAGCGACGTTTCCGTATTCGGTGGAGCTGGATATTCCATTCGCCGCGTGATGTGACAAGAATTATGCGGTAAGCGAATTCGTATTAAGGCACGTCCTTTGGGGTGTGCCTTTTTCGTATACGCGGATTTCTTTTTGAGCGGAGGATACCGGCCAAACCGAGTGTCGCGGGGTATTGTTGAGATACGCGGTATTCGTGCCGCAATAACTTCAAGGAGGTCGTCATGATTAACGACAAGGCTATTCTCGTCGGCGTTGACGGGTCGCATGCCAGTTACAAGGCAACATGGTGGGCCGCGAATTATGCAAAGCACGCGGGGCTGACGCTGCAGATTGTCTGCGCATATTCCCTGCCGAGCTATGCCGCCGTTTCGTTCGATGCCACTTACACGGCGATGGGGGACGATAACGCCGCGCATTCCGATGCTCAGGAGATTCTGTCCAAGGCCAAGGCCATCGCAGACGAGCAGGGCGTCGAAGCCGCCACACTGATTGTTACCGGAGATCCGGCATCGGTGTTCGTCGAATTGTCTCGTAACTACAATCTGATCGTCATTGGCAACCGTGGCAAGGGCGGTCTGGCCGAGCGCCTGCTGGGCACTACGTCCTCATCGCTGCCGGCATATGCTTACTGCCCGATTGTGGTGGTGCCGTACACCGATGATGACGGTAACCTGATGCACCTGAACAACACGATCACCAAGGTGGCCGTCGGCTCCGACGAATCCAAGTGGGGTCTGAAGGCGCTGGACATTGCCGCCGACTTCGCCACGTGCTGGGGTGCGGAACTGGACGTGATTTCCGCTGTGCCGAACCTGAAGGGTGTGGACGGCGAGGACGCCGTCATGGAGTCCTACAAGGACGATCTTGAGGTGCGCATCAAGCCGTTGCAGGAATCGCATCCTGATCTGAAGATCAACAAGCAGATCGTTTCCGGCCCGGCCGTGAGCGCCCTGACCAAGGCCAGCTACGATCACGATGTGGTTGTTGTCGGCTCCCGTGGTCGCGGCGGCTTCACTGGCTTGCTGCTGGGCTCCACCAGCCAGGGCCTGCTGCAGCATGCGGTCGGCCCGGTGTACGTGGTGCCACGCAAGTATGTTGAGGCCGCGGAATCGCGTCTCGACACCGTGCCGAGCTCGCCCGCCGAAGTGCCTACCAAGTCGCTGGAGGAGATTGCCGGCGTCGAGGAGATTCCGGTGTCCGCAGCCGAGCCTGAAGTCGCCCAGCAGATCGAAAAGACCATCGATCCCGATCGCCAGTAAAGTCCGAATATACGGAAAGAGGCTCCCGCCAGGGAGCCTCTTCAATTTATATCCCGTCTCAGTGCTTGACGGTGACGTTCATGCGCACCGGGGTCTCCTGCACGTAGGTGTGCTTGACCGTGCAACCCTTGTCGATATGGCGGGTGACGCGCTCCTTGAGCTTGTCGGCATCCTCCTCGGACAGACCGGCGTCGGAAGCATCAATCACCACCTGCTCCTCGAAACCGGTGTAGGCGTCATTTTCCGGGTCGTACGTGCCATCCACCACAATCTTGGCACCCTTGCCCTCACCCAGCGTATGTTCGATGGCGAACTGGCTGGACAGCGCGGCGCAACCGGCCAGCGCGACCTTCATCAGATCGCCCGGCGTGAACTGGCCACGATCCTTGCCGAACTTAATGTGTGCGCCATCGTCGCTGAACGCATCCCACGAACCGTCCTTGTTACGCTCAACCCACAGTCGCTTACCCATAGCTGCTCCTTTATTTTCAGCCGCCGGCGATCTGGCCCATCGCCATGCCAGCGGGGGGAGCGCGGCACCTGGCCGCTCTCCCGCATCATCGGACTTCTCTATTATGCCCCTAAGCTATACTGGTGCACATGGCTTTGACCGAAGAACAACTCGCAGATATTCGCTCCCGTATCCCCGCACGTCCCGAAACGGACATTCCGATGCCCTATGAGGACCTGGTGCGCAAGATCCTGACCGAAGGCACGCTGAAGTCCGATCGCACCGGCACCGGCACGATTTCCCTGTTCGGCCAGCAGATGCGCTTTGACCTGTCGAAGTACTTCCCGTTGCTGACCACCAAGACCGTGTTCTTCAAAGGCCTGGCCTATGAGCTGCTGTGGTTTTTGAAGGGTTCCTCCAACATCAACTGGCTGCTGGAGCACAACGTGCATATTTGGGATGAGTGGGCGGACGAGAACGGCGATCTGGGCCCGGTCTATGGCGTGCAGTGGCGTTCCTGGCCCGCGCCGACCCCCGAGGACCCGAATCGCACCATCGACCAGATCTCCAATGTGCTCGACCTCATCAAGCATCATCCGGATTCGCGCCGCATGATCGTCTCCGCGTGGAATCCGGCCGAGGTGGAGAAGATGGCGTTGCCGCCCTGCCACGCGCTCTTCCAGTTCTACGTGGCCGACGACAAGCTAAGCTGCCAGCTGTACCAGCGTTCCTGCGACATGTTCCTCGGCGTGCCGTTCAATATCGCCTCCTACTCGCTGCTCACCATGATGATGGCGCAGCAGGCCGGGCTCAAGCCGGGCGAATTCGTCTGGACCGGCGGCGACTGCCATGTTTACGACAACCACGTCGACCAGTTCCTTGAGCAGCTGGGCCGCAAGCCCTACCCGTACCCGACCATCGAGATCCGTAAGGCCGATTCCCTGTTCGACTACCAGTATGAGGACTTCAAGGTCGTCGGCTACCAGCATCACCCCACTATTAAGGCACCTGTTGCGGTCTGATGCTGATTACCGTTTCGTGGACAGCGAATACTGTGAAGGTGACGGCCCCCGAGTCTTCGCTGTCCACTACACTAAGGCCCAGTTCCGCAATCCAGGAGGAGTAAGCGAAATGGAGCATGACAGTAGCCGTAGCGGCTATCACGAACCCGAGCCCGGATCTGCCGGGCTGTCTGCCACTGAAGAAGACTGGGGTGACGATTATCCCAAGACCTTCTCGGTGAATCTTATCTGGGCCGAAGCCCGTGACAAGGAAGGTCGCGCCGGTGCCATCGGCCTCAATGGTGGCATGCCTTGGCACTGTGCCGAGGATATGAAGCATTTCAAGGAGCTGACCGTCTCCCATCCGGTGATTATGGGTCGTAAGACCTGGGAATCGCTGGGGGGCAAGTACCGGCCGCTGCCCAACCGCGACAACATCGTCGTTTCCCACGATCCGATGTACCGTGCGCCGGGGGCCACTGTGGTCACCAGTCTTGACGACGCGCTCGATATGGCCCGTCAGGAGGCGATTCCGGACGACGGTCTGGACCGTTCGGAGATTTGGATCCTCGGCGGCGCCCAGTTGTTCGCCAAGGCTTTGCCGTTCGCGGACAAAGCCTATGTGACTGATCTGGCCGCCACCGTGGATGCCGACAGCTACGCGCCCGATATGGCGTCGCTGGTCGAGGCCGGGATGTGGCGGGAAGCCGAAGTGGGCGAGTGGCATACGCCCGCCAAGGAGGAGTCCGGCATCGATTCCTATCGTTTCCGTATCTTGGCCAAAACCAAGTAAGCATGCGAATCCGGCTTATGCCCTTTATAGCGGCATGAGCCGGATTCATATTCATTCGACCCCAACAATACAGTCGGGCCGTGTGCGGCCCGGTGAAGCCCGATTGAGGATTGATTCAAAGCTATGAGCAATACCCAGCCCTACACCGTAATGACCGTCTGCACCGGCAATATCTGCCGTTCGCCTATGGGTGAGATCATTCTGCGTCACTTCTTTAATGAGCGCGGTCTTGGCGACCAGGTGAACGTGGAATCCAGCGGTGTGTCCGACGAGGAGTGGAGCCACCCGATCGACCCGCGTGCCGTGCGCGTGCTACGCGAACGTGGCTATGGTGATGAGATTCCGCGTGACCACTTCGCACACCGCATCTCGCGTGAGGAAATCGACCGTACCGACCTGTTCCTGCCGATGACCGCCTCCCACATGCGCGCCCTGCTGCGCATGCTGCCGGCCGGCAAGCGCGCCGAAGTGCACATGTACCGCAGCTTCGACCCGAATCTGCCCAAGCCGAAGCCCGGCCGCGAAGATCAGATCGATCTGGTGGACCCGTGGTACGGCGGCAAGCACGAGTTCGAGGTCGCCATCGACCAGATTGAGGAAGTCGCCCCGTACATCGTCGATTGGGTGGCGAAGCAGCTGTAGGAATCGGCCTGTGGCCGATACTGTGTGTTTCGCAGTCTTACGACTGCGGGTCTCTACCTCCGTCACCGCTTCGCGGTGCCGCCTCCCTCGTCAGAGGAAGGTACAGAAGATTACCTCCCTCTGTAAGGGAGGTGCTGAGCATAGCGAAGCGGAGGGAGAGACTAACGAGTCGGGTGCCTCAGAACACCAGTTGCACCAGCAACATATATACAATTGTGCCGCCGGCGATTGAAAGCAGCATATTGCGTTTCCATACGTGCAGCAGCACGATGACGGTGCAGGCGATGAGTTCCGGAAGGCCGTGTGAACCGGTCAGAATCGGGGTGTTGCGCAGTGCGTATACCACCAGTAGACCGGTCATCGCATAGGGCAGGACCTGGCCGAAATACTCGATGATGCGCGGCGGCTGCTTGGACTCGGGAAACACCAGAAACGGCAGAAAACGGGTGCACATCGTGCCCAGCACCACCGTCACGATAGTGATTGCGCCTTGCCAGATGGTCATCGTCATCGCGTCTGTCCTTCCTTCTGCTGGTCCGCTGCGTGGCTCATGGCATGGTCTGCCGTGGCTTCCGGGGCGTCGGCGGCCGGCCGCAACACGTCCAGATGCGGGCGTAGCGCGACGAACAGTATCAGCATGGCGATCATTGAGGGAATCATGAAATCATTGGCCCCGAATATCAGCAGGCAGGCCAGTGATGTCAGCACACCGATGACGGCGGACAGTCGCTCGCGATGCTTGCCGTCGAGCCACTGATCGAGGAAAATCACCAGAAACAGCGCGGTCAGTACGAAATCAAGACCGTCGGTATTGAACGGCAGATGCGCGCCGATCAGCCCGCCCAGTGTGGCACCGGTCACCCAATACAGCTGATTGCACAGCGTAACCCAGAAGTAGAACCAGCCACGGTCGATGCCGGCAGGGATTTTCGCGGTGGAGTTGATGGCAAAGGTCTCGTCGCACATACCGAAAATCAGGTATGGGCGCTTCCAGCCGAGCCCTTTGAATTTGCCGAGCATGGACAGCCCGTAGAACAGGTGACGGGCGTTGACCATCAGGGCCAGCAGAAAGCCGGCGAGCGGGTTGAACGCGGAGAGCAGCAGATTCACCGTGACGAATTCCATTGAACCGGCGAAGATGAACGCGCTCATGCACATCGGCCATACGAAGGAGAAGCCTTTGGTGCCCATGAGAATGCCATACGAGGCGCCGAGAAACAGGAACCCCAGGCAAATCGGTATGGTCAGCGGAAACGCTGCTTTGAGCGCCGGCAGCCAGGCGTTGGTGTTGGTGTTGGCGGTGTCTGCCATGTGGATGATGTTCTCCTTGTGCAACTGGTCTGCCGGCCGATGTTCGCCGATGATGCCATATGCGGTTATACACGCATGGTGTCGATAAACGGGGTGAGGGTGGCGTCGGGACCCTGTGCGCGAAGTCACAGTGTGGAGGATGTCACATCGTCTATGGTGGGATAGTCCTTGTGGCGGGCGTGAACACGTGCTGAGATGAAAGCATTAGCACATATCAAGCGGGCCGAATGCTTTCAGGCCTGGTCCCGCGAATACGAAAAGACCTCGGTCGCTATGACCGAGGTCTTTAGTGAAGTACCCCCAGAGAGAGTCGAACTCTCGTTGTCAGATTGAAAGTCTGGTGTCCTAACCGTTAGACGATGGGGGCGAACAACTCGAATTACTTTACGGGAGGTTGTTCGGTTATGCAAATCGACGGCATTTCGGCGTGTCGTGATTAGTTCAAGGTAACGGCCTGATAGGTAAAGTCGTGAATCACGCGGCCGGCGGCCAGGCCCTTCTTTTCGAAGTTGGTGAGCACGCGGCCCTCGAACCGCTCGGATTCGGTGAAGTCGGCGTGCGGCATGTCGGCGGCCAGATCGGCGTTGCCCTTGCCCACGTGCTCCAGCGGGAGGCTGACGGTTATGCTGCCCAGGTTCTTCCAGCCATCGAGGCCGTCCATCACCTCGTGCACGTGCAGGGCATAGTCCTCGATGTCGGTGGCGATACGCCAGACGCCGTCTGTGACCAGCGCGCGATGGATGTCGCCGGCCATGGCCTCCTGCACGATGCGGCGCTTGTGGTGCTTCTTCTTGGGCCAAGGGTCGGGGAAGAAGGTCCATACCTCGGCCACGGTGCCGGCCGCGGTCACCTTGAACAGCTCGGGCGCATTGACCTGGGCCACGCGAATGTTGGTCAGCCCCTGCTTGCCGGCGAGCAGCAACGTGTGGGCCACGCCGGGGTCATAGACCTCTAGGGCAAGGAAGTTCGTCTCCGGGCGGGCTGCGGCTGCTGCCGCCACGTTTTCTCCCTGCCCGGTGCCGATTTCCACAATGAGCGGATTGTCGTTGCCCCATGCGGACTCCACGAACGCGCGGTCGAGCGTGACGCCTTCGCGCACGTCCAGCAGGTTGCCGGCCGCAATATCCAACAGATATGTGTCGGCATAGTTGTCCCATGCGCGCTGCAGGCGATCGTCCAAACGTCCGGAGCGGCGTACGAAGGAGAGCACCTTGTGCAGGGGGTGCGCCGGTGCCTCGGTGTGGTCTGTGGCCATCGCGGCGACGGGATCGATTGCTGTGGATTCGGGATCGGTCATATATTCCTCGGATTTTCCTTGTGCGCCGCACCGCTGTTCATTCATTAGGTCGATTTGGCGTTCATTAGGTAGGTGGTGTGCGATACCAACCACCATATCAAGCCGTTTACCCGGTGTCCGTGCGGGCCGGCTCCGGGCCGACCTACCTAATGAACGCCAAATCGACCTAATGAATGCAGATATTGCCGGACGACACCACCGTTTTGTGCGATTATGTTCGTGTGATATACTCAAATTGTTTCAAAAGGTAACAAAGCGGACCAAAAGTGAACAGCCGCTGAACTCCCCACGGCCGACACTTGCAACCCGCACAAGGAAAGGTCAACTATGACAGTTCTCGTCACCGGCGGCTGCGGCTACATCGGCGCTCATGTCGTTCACGCACTCCATC
>ENA-OPVL01000801-OPVL01000801.1-human-gut-metagenome-genome-assembly--contig:-NODE-801-length-20528-cov-5.105749_pt1 | contig 20528 bp, 14 predicted proteins | sample MGYA00241496_ERZ501984 | MGnify/ENA primary metagenome ERZ501984 (study PRJEB25962, sample SAMEA2042986) | human gut metagenome | biome: human gut; feature: human-associated habitat; material: faeces... | reverse complement strand
AGGTCGCTGCTTATCACCATTTTGAAAACGGCTTTGACGATAAGCTGGACTATCAAACGCTGGAGGAAGCGGAGGCCGCAGCGCAGGGCTATGTTGCCGGTACGATGGAGGAAGACGGTTTTGCATACGACGGCGCTGCCGTGTATGACGCCGAAACACGCCAGTGCCTCCGCGTCTACGGTGATTACCCGGACGAAAAGGCGCAGGAACAGGCAGCAGCCTTTGCGCTGGAGCACGACACCGTAACCCCCAACGGTACGGAGCTTCCTGCTTTTCTGGATATGCACCTCATTGAAGCGAATCTGTTGGATGACGGCGGGCGCAAGCACAAGCGACAGGAGATTTTTGAGTATTTTCAGAGCCACAAGAGCCTTGCGGAGCGGACAGAATTTCTCAAAAACAGCTACAACGATATATGGGTGGAAGTCGTGACTGACGGTGTTCGGACAGGCTACCATGCCGAGAAAGACGGACTTTTGATGTGGGAGGGCAGCTACCTCTCCCGCACCTCGGAGTCCGTTTTTTCATGGTCGGTCATCACCGAAATGACCGAGGGCCTGATCGAGCGCGGCGAGTACAAGATCAAGCTGGGCCTGCAAAATGCCCCAATTGTCGCGGAGCAGCTTGCCCTGTTCGACATGGGCGGCGACGCCCCGGTGTACGAGGCTCCAGCAGACGCGCCCTCTGGCATTCTGGCCCCGGCCCGCACGGTGCCGCAGGAGGTCATCGACCAGGCGCTTTACACAGCCGGAAACGAACCCGGCAGCGCCGAACGCATTGCGATGTTCTATATGCGGGAGCATTCTGAACAGGAAAATATAGCGTTTCTGCGTCGGGAGTTTGGCACAGAAAATGGGCGCGGCATCGAGTACGAAGGCCGCAAATATGCCGTTTGGTTTCTGGAGGATGGCATCCACCTCGCCCAAGGGGACAGCGTCCGCACCGGGTACAGCAAGACCGTGGTCACATGGGAGCAGGCATCGGCTCGTATTCTGAATCTGTTGGAAGCTGGGACTTATCTCTCCGCGTCCGAGCTGGCGCAGGCCCCAGACAAGGTACTGCATGAAGCAATGGACGCCATGTTAATGACGGCCCGTGACCTGAATGAAGAAGGCCGCGCGCAGGGCCTTTTCCCACAGACATTGGCGATCCACGACCAGCACAAGGGTTATCCAGAATTGGATAAGGATATGGTGGCCTTTGCAAAGGCCGAGGGCGGTCTGCAAACGCTGGCGCAGGAATATCATGCCTTCCTTGACGCTTATGCCGCGGCCCCGGACAGTATGCGTTTCCGCATCAGCGGCTATAACACGCACCGGATCGGTGTTGTGCTGGACGGCCTGCCCTACCCGGAGCGGCACTTTAACGCCCAGTCTGATTTCCTGCGGCAATGCAAAATGTTCATCACGCAGGACGAGATCGACGGTTTTTTCCTCTGTGACCATCTGGATAGCCGACTGGCCGTATATTCTCACTTCTGCTATCCCCACACGCCGGAGGAACACCAAAAATTCATCAAGGGCAGCTTTGGCGAGTACAGCGGCGGTGGCCGTGCCGGATACCAGCACACGAAAACATCAAAAGGGCTGGAGTATGAGCGCGACTATAATTTCAAGAAATATGATACCGTCCATCTGACCATCCCCAATGTGGTCAAGGAGTATGAGCACCTGATCGCGCAGAAACGATTCCCCGGCGAGGACGCTATCGCAAAGATCCCGGAGTATGAGCGCGGGCGGTTGGCTCGAATCGTCTACAACGGTTTCTATAATGCCCCGGATGAAATTCCGCGCCCCTATCCGAAAAACACAGACTTCTATGATGCCGTTCCCATCATTGAAAAGCAGCTTCAGGACAAGGCCAAAGCTGCGGATATGCTGGCGGCGCTGACTTCCCGGCTGGACGGTTTGCCGGAGGATGATCGCTATTATGGCTCCGTTCGGCGCGCAAAGGAGCAGCTTTCCGAATATGTGGACGGCACTTTCAGCCTGTTCAACCATCGGCACGATGCATTACGGCAGGTCCACCCTGTTGAAAATTCTCCTCGATCTGAACCGGTGCTGCAAGAAGCCGCACCGACTATGGAGCCGGAAGTACCCACACCGATTTCCACAGGCACACGCCTGACCATAGATGGGCGGCAGTTTGAAGTGGACAGCGTAGACGATCATACGCAAAGTGTCTCGCTGCGGGATGTGACCTTTGAAAACGGGACGGGGTTCCCCATTTTTCGACAGGAATCCGTAGAATTTGTACGCGAGCATGTGGAACAGCCCAACGTGGAGCAGACAGCGACACAGGCAGACGAGCCGCGTGTGGTTCTCACACCGCCGAAAAAGAGAAAACGGAACACGATTGCCTACCCGCTGGACACAAATGGCAGAAATTACCGCATCAATGATGACCATATCGGAGAGGGCGCACCGTTGGAGCGTTTTCAGCGCAATCTGGACGCGATCCGCACCCTGAAGGCCATAGAAGCGGAGAACCGCACCGCCACAGCGGAGGAACAGGCGGTGCTGGCGCAGTATGTGGGCTGGGGCGGTCTGGCGGACTTCTTCGATGAAAAGAACCCACGATACAGCGAGCTGAAAGACCTGCTGACGGATGCCGAATACGCCGCCGCCCGCGAATCCACGCTGACGGCGTTCTACACGCCGCCTGTGGTCATCCGTGGCATCTATGCCGCCTTGGGGCAGATGGGCTTCACGCAGGGCAACATTCTGGAGCCGTCCTGCGGTATCGGCAATTTTCTCGGTATGCTGCCGGAAAGCATGAGCGGCAGCAAGCTCTACGGCGTGGAGCTGGACGATCTCTCTGGCCGCATCGCCCGCCAGCTTTATCAGAAAAGCAGTATTGCGGTGCAGGGCTATGAGAAAACCTCCTTCCCGGATAACTTTTTTGATGTTGCCATCGGCAATGTGCCGTTCGGCCAGTTTCGTGTGCCGGATAAGCGGTATGACCGGCTGAATTTCCCCATCCACGAGTATTTCGTGGCCAAAGCGCTGGATCAGGTCAGACCGGGCGGCGTCATCGCCGTTGTGACCTCCAGCTACACCATGGACAAGCGCACCGCCAGCGCACGAAAGTACATCGCGCAGCGAGCGGAACTGCTGGGGGCCATCCGGCTGCCCAACAATGCGTTCAAGGCCGCGGCAGGTACGGAGGTGGTTTCAGACATTCTGTTCCTCCAAAAGCGGGAACGAATGGTGGATATAGAACCCGAATGGGTACACCTTGCCACCAACGAGGACGGCATCCAGATGAACAGCTACTTCATCGACCACCCGGATATGATCTTGGGCGAGATGAAGATGGTGTCCGGGCCGTTCGGCCCCACGCCCACCTGTGAGCCGTACCCGGAGCAGCCGTTGGAAGCACTGCTGGCGGAAGCCGTTCAGAATGTCCACGGTGAGATCACCACTTATGACCGGGAGGAAGGACTGGAGGGTGAAGATCATTCCATTGAGGCTGACCCTGCTGTCCGCAATTTTTCCTATACACTGGTGGACAGCCAGATCTACTACCGTGAAAACAGCCGCATGAACCCCGTGGAGGTATCCAAGACGGCAGAGAGCAGAATTCGCGGCATGATCGAGCTGCGGGACTGTGTGCGGACGCTGCTGGAGTATCAGACCGAGGACTATCCCGATGAGGAGATCAAGGCGCAGCAAGCCAAGCTGAATACCCTCTACGATGCCTTCACCAGAAAATACGGTCTGATCAATTCCCGCGGCAACGCCATCGCCTTCGATCAGGACAGCTCCTATTTTCTGCTGTGTTCACTGGAAATTCTGGACGAGGACCGGAACCTGAAACGCAAGGCGGACCTGTTCACCAAGCGCACCATCCGCAGTCACAAACCCGCTGAAAAGGTAGACACAGCGGTGGAGGCCCTGGCCCTGTCCATCGGAGAGAAAGCCCATGTGGATATGGACTATATGAGCAGGCTCACCGGCAAGGACGAGGAGGCGCTGTTTTCCGACCTCAAGGGCGTGATTTTTTTGAACCCTGCTTACACCGGCGAGAACGATGGGCATGAGAAATACCTGCCCGCGGACGAGTATCTTTCCGGCAATGTGCGTCAGAAATTGGCGGTTGCCCAAGGCAAGGCGGAACAGGACCCGCAGTATCAGATCAACGCCGATGCACTCGCGCAGGTGCAGCCCACCGACCTCACCGCCAGCGAGATCTCCGTCCGGCTGGGCGCTACATGGCTGGACACTGAATATGTGCGCCGATTTATTTTTGAAACGCTGGGGACACCCCGCAGCGCGCAATGGGGTATGAAGGTCCACTATTCCGGCATCACCGGCGAGTGGCGCATTGAAGGTAAAAGCACGGATCGCGGCAATGTCAAGGCCATCAGCACCTACGGCACCAAACGCATCAACGCCTATGAGATCATTGAGGACACCCTGAACCTGAAAGATGTCCGCATTTTTGATTATGTGTACGATGCCGATGGCAGGAAAACCGCTGTCCTCAACAAGAAGGAAACCGCCATCGCCCAGAGTAAGCAGGAACTCATTAAAGACGCTTTTGCCGAGTGGATCTGGAAAGACCCGGACCGACGTGAAGCTATCTGCAAGACCTATAATATTCTGTTCAACAGCAACCGCCCCCGTGAGTATGATGGCAGTCACATCAGCTTTTCAGGCATGAACCCGGAGATCACACTCCGCAAGCACCAGGTCAACGCCATCGCCCACATTCTCTACGGTGGAAATACGCTGTTGGCACACGTTGTCGGTGCCGGCAAGACATTTGAAATGGTCGCGGCGGCGATGGAGTCAAAGCGGCTGGGCCTGTGCCAGAAGTCCCTCTTTGTGGTGCCCAACCACCTGACAGAGCAGTGGGCCACCGAGTTTTTGCAGCTCTATCCGGCAGCGAACATCCTTGTCGCTACCCGCAAGGATTTTGAATCCAAGAACCGCAAGAAATTCTGTGGCAGAATCGCCACCGGCGACTACGATGCCATTATTATCGGGCATTCGCAGTTTGAGAAGATCCCCATGAGCGTAGAGCGCCAGCGGGCCATTCTGGAACAGCAGATCGACGAAATTATGATGGGCATTTCCGAAGCCAAGCGAGAAAAAGCCGAGAACTTCACCATCAAACAGATGGAGAAGACGAAAAAGGGCCTGCAAGCCAAGATCGACAAGCTGAACGACCAGAGCCGCAAGGACGATGTGGTCACCTTTGAGGAATTAGGCGTTGACCGTATCTTCATTGACGAGTCACATTATTTCAAAAACCTCTTTCTCTACACGAAAATGCGGAATGTGGGCGGTATTGCCCAGACCGAGGCGCAGAAAAGCTCAGACCTCTTTATGAAGTGCCGCTACCTCGATGAGATCACGGGAGGGCGCGGTATTATCTTTGCCACCGGCACCCCCATTTCCAACAGCATGGTGGAGCTTTACACCATCCAGCGGTATTTGCAGATGTCGGCATTGGAGGAGCAGGGCTTACAGCACTTCGACGCATGGGCGGCGAACTACGGGGAAACCGTCACCGCCATCGAGTTGTCCCCGGAGGGCACCGGCTACCGGGCCAAGACGCGCTTCGCCAAGTTTTATAACCTGCCGGAGTTGATGAGCGTATTCAAAAATGTGGCGGACATTCAGACGGCGGATATGCTCAAGCTCCCCGTGCCGGAGGCGCATTACCACAACATCGCCTTGAAGCCATCGGAGTATCAGAAAGAGATCGTGGCGTCGCTGGCGGAGCGCGCTGAGAAAGTCCGCAACCGCGAGGTGGACAGCAGCGTGGACAATATGCTGCTCATCACCAACGATGGCCGCAAGCTGGCGCTGGATCAGCGGCTGGTCAATCCCATGCTCTCCAGCGACCCCAACAGCAAAGCCGCCAAGTGCGCGGAAAATGTGTTTGAGATCTGGCAGCGCACCGCAGACCAACGCTCCACCCAAATGATCTTTTGCGACCTCAGCACACCGAAGGATGACGGCACATTCAGCGTTTATGATGATATTCGCACGAAGCTGCTGGAATTGGGCATTCCCGAAAACGAGATCGCCTTCATCCACAACGCCAAGAGCGAGGTACAGAAGAAAGATCTGTTCGGCAAAGTGCGGAGCGGTCAGGTGCGTATCCTGCTGGGCAGCACCCAGCGCATGGGCGCCGGCACCAACTGCCAGCAAAAGCTCATCGCCCTGCACCACCTCGAATGCCCGTGGCGTCCGTCCGACCTTCAGCAGCGAGAGGGGCGTATTATCCGGCAGGGCAACGAAAACCCGGAGGTGGATATTTACAGCTATGTCACGGAAGGCACTTTCGACGCTTACCTTTACCAGCTTGTGGAGAGCAAGCAGAAATTTATCAGCCAAATTATGACCAGCAAATCGCCTGTTCGCTCTGCCGAAGATGTGGATGAGCAGGCGCTTTCTTATGCCGAGATCAAGGCACTGGCCAGTGGCAACCCCATGATCAAGGAAAAGATGGATCTTGACATTGAGGTGTCCAAGCTGAAGCTGCTGAAAGCCAACCACCTTTCTCAGAAATACGCGCTGGAGGACGCCATCAGCAAGAGTTTTCCGAAACAAATCGCGGAAACGCAGGCGCGAATCGCCGGGTATGGCGCGGATATTGCCACAGTCAAGGAGAACACCCATCCCAACGCAGACGGCTTCTCCCCGCTTACGCTGACGGGCGTCACCTACGCTGACAAGAAAGAGGCGGGCGCGGCACTGCTGACCATGTGCCAGACCATGCTCTCCCCGGAGGCGACACAGATCGGCAGCTATCGCGGCCTGACGCTGGAGCTGGCGTTCGATACCTTTGCGCGGGAATACCGTCTGACCATGATCGGGCAGCTCCGCCACACAGTCACAATGGGCACTGATGTGTTCGGCAATTTACAGCGCATGGACAATGCGCTGGAGGGACTGCCCATCAAGGAGCAGGCTTGCCGGGAGCAGCTTTCCAATCTGCAAACGCAATTGGAAACCGCAAGGGCAGAGGTACAAAAGCCGTTTCCCCGCGAGGCAGAGCTGAACACTAAAACGGCACGGCTGGAGGAACTGAATTCCCTGCTGAATTTAGACCACAAGGAGCCGGAGATCGTAGACGCCGAGCCGGACGAGGACCAAAGGCCGCCGGAGCGCCGCAGACCGCAGTTGGAGCGGTAAAACCAATAGAAAACGGAGGAAATTATGGGTTATCAGGAAAGTTGGTTCTATATCGAGCCGCAGCATAAATTCAAGAAATTGATCCAGGCATACGAAAAGGCGGAGCAGTCCGGCTACTATGAGGTGGCCGGTGCGGAACCTCATTCCGTTATTGTTTTGAAGCAGCCCTTTGGAGATATTCCTGCCGGGAAGAAGCTGCTTTGGGTGTGCGGTGACCGCGGCTTTCACTGTGCCGCTGGGGTATTCGGCGGCGAGCTGAAATGCTCCGGCAGGCTCCGCGTCATTCCGGTGGAGGCGGTGCTGAACGGCATTGACGATCCCCGCATGGAGGGGCTGGACTTTGACAGTCCGGCTCCCAGCGAAAATGCCTATATGAAACGATACAGCGTCGCCAATTACGCCCACCGGATGCGGGCGGGATTGGCGAGATAATTTTTGAAATGGAGGATCATTTACAATGAAACAGTTGGAAAGAAAGCAGGAAAAAGAACGGTTAGAACGCCAGATACATCAGCAGATGCTAAAAGAGCAGGAAAGCCTCATGAAAGAATTACGCACGATGCTGCCCGAAGCAGCAGCTTCCTTTTCTTCGGAGCGTATCGTTTGCCTTTGTCATGTTGTTGACCTGTGGGCCTGCATTGTGGCCCTGTTTGAAGCACCAACTCCGCTTTCCATTAGCAAGCTGAGACGGCTGGCAGACTCGGATATGCCATTGATATTATTGAGCAGCGAGATCATGGAAAAAGAGAGCGATTTCCGTGTTATTGAGTTATAAGGAGAACATCATGCCTACAAAAAATGAATTGGAAAACCGGATATACGAAAAAATGTCACAGGAAAATGCGGCGTTCCTTGCAGAGATGAAAATGAAATCACCTGACGAAATTATTTCCCGCGCCTACGAGATCGCTTGCCGTGATAATCTGCTGATACTTTTTGAGGATGAAACAAGCCTCTCCGAGCGGCAGCTTACGGTGCTGAACGAGTTTGAGCATCCCCTGTCACAGCTTTATACAGACTGGCTCTCCCGCGATACGGATGAGATGGATGCCTTTCGAGACAGCATTGCGTGCTGTGCGGATGATATTCTGCGGAAAAGAGTCGAAGAAAAATATCGAGATCCCGCGCAGCCCATATACCCTAACACCCGTTCGGAAGCCATAGCTCGCGGAGAGGTCTTTGAGTGGATGGCCAGCCGGGATCGGACGCTGACCTGTGCGGGAACCTTTGAGAAGGACGCGACCAACGCCTACAACGATGGAAAGCTGTCTGCTTTTTTGAAGGAGTGGACAAACACCTACGGCAAGGATCGCTGTATGTTCGTGCTGGCCTGCACCATGCGGCAGCGCACGGGAGATGAGCGATTCTACCCACCGGCGCGTCAGGCCGCAGACCGCTTTGCGGCGCTCCAAAAGCAGATGGGTGGGCACACAGATGTTTACGCTGTGGACAATCACTCGTGCGTGATCAATGCCGCAATGGAGCAGCTTGCCAAGCCGGAGCGCAGCAAGGAAAAGCCTGTAGCGCAAAGAAAACAATCTGAACCGGAGCGATAATTGCGCTTATGCATATTCCGTAGGACATCTGGGAACCCTGTTGACTGGTACACTCAATGGGTGTATAATGCGGGTGAAAGGAGGATGAATATGAACATTCGTGAAATGAGAGCACAGCTTGGAGATACCCAAAGCGAATTTTCCGCGAGGTATCATATCCCCTTTCGCACTGTGCAAAATTGGGAGACAGGGATGCGTAAGCCTCCCGAATATGTCGCTGATCTGTTGGAGCAGCGCATCAAGGAGGACCTGACCAACCGTAAGACCTTGTCCCTGCCGAAGTATGACCCTCAAAAGAAGGATCTTCCGTCTCGGAGCAGCTATGTGGGCGCGCTCTCCTGGCTGCAAGCTGTCCGTGACTGCATTGGAGAACCCGTTGTCTTTGCGTTAGACAATGCGCTTATGTGTCAAGGAAACTTCGGAGGCCGCAGCGATGAATATATCGTGTGGGTCTATGGGGATGACTCCGTTATGAAGTTTAACGGCGTGGTCGTGCTTGGAAACCGTATCGGCGCACAAAATATCAAGAATCGGAACGGATTGTTATATACGGATTTTAACAGAACGGTATATGATGCCCTTGCAAATGAAAATATTTTAGATATGCAGGGCATTACAGAAGCAGTCAGCAAATACTTCTATTCCAATGGAGACAGCTTTGACGGGCTCTTTGTCGCGCCGGAACATCAGGATCGGTTTGAGCGTTTGGCCAGCGATGCAATCGAATATTACGAAAACTGAGGTGCTTGCTTTGAATGTAACAGCGGAAGAAAGAATTATGTACTCAGTCATGAAGGCTGTGTACGATAGCGGCATTCCTATCAGCTTTAAGGGCTCCATGGTGTTGAAAGCCTGTTTGTTTGAGGCCGGGTTTTTAGATGAGACCCGTCATACAGTAGATATTGATGCAAATTGGAACACAGACACACCTCCCACCGCAGAGCAAATGGTGGAATCCTTACAGCGAGCAATCAATAGAGGCGGCATGGACTATGAAGTTCGCCTTTATCGAATGTATGGCGAAAAGCGATCCGCTGGCTTTGAATTAGTAGACCGCAACACCGATGAAATCCTGTTCTCAATGGATGTGGATGTAAACAGACCGATTACACCGACACAAATCTATGCGGTTGACGGGATCTGTTTTCGCGGCGTTTCACCGTTGCAGATGATAGCCGATAAGGTCGCGGTTGTATCAACAGATAAGGTGTTCCGAAGAATCAAGGATGTGGTGGATCTCTATTATATTTCAAAAGTATTTGAATTTGATGTTCAGAAGATCTACAGCACCTTAAAATGCAGCGAAAGGACCATGGGAGATTTTCAAGGATTCCTGCAAAGGAAAGAAGATTTGCGGCATTCTTACGATAAGTTTCGTTTTGCAGGCGGCGTCAACAAGCCGCCATTCGATGCAGTCTATCGTGAGGTAAAGATCTACCTTAAGGATGTCCTTCCTAAAGAGGCGTCTAAGGAGGATGCGGATGGGAGCCAGCAATAAAGCCTGCCCGAATTGTGGCAGGAAAATGAAGCAGCAGTTTCCGGGCCTGCAACATTGCAGGTGTGGGATGAGCTGGAAAAAGGACATCGGTTATTTTGAACGGACGCCCGATATGGTTTTCGCGCTGGAGCGCCGAACCGTCGGCAAAAAAGTCAAGCAGTTTCCCGTCATTCGCACCGGCTCTGCTCCGAAGTAACTGAATAATTTCATGAAAAGCGCAGGCAGAAATGCTTGCGCTTTTCCCATATCTAAAGGAGGCGAGCATCACGCCATACTTATCAAAAGATCAAATCGCTGCCGCCCGCGAGATGGATCTTCTGACCTACCTGCGGCGGTTTGAGCCGGAGGAACTGGTGCATATCGGCGGAGATACCTATGCCACCCGCACCCACGACAGCCTTAAAATTTCCAACGGCAAGTGGTGCTGGTGGTCACACAACATCGGTGGCACAAATGCGCTGGACTATCTGACGAAGGTGAAGGGCATCCCCTTTTTGGACGCCGTGCAGCGTATCCTCGGAGAACTGCCCCGTGTGCCGACCAAATCAGAGCCAACCGCACCGCTCCCGAAAACTGAATTTACCCTCCCACCCAAACACGCCGACAACCGGCGTGTTTTTTCGTATCTGCGAAGCCGTGGTATTGATGCGGAGATTATCAACCACTGTATCAAACATGGCCAGCTTTACGAGGACGCTGTACATCATAATTGCGTATTTGTGGGCTACAGAAACAACAAGCCTGCCTATGGCGCGCTGCGCGGGACGCTTTCGGATAGCACCTTTGCCGGTGAAGGCCCTGGCAGCGACAAACGGTTTTCCTTTGCCGTGCCTCGCTGCGCCGGTGGTAAAACGCTCTGCGTGTTTGAAGCGGCCATCGACGCACTTTCTTATCTGACGCTGCTGAAGCTGCGCGGGCAGGACTGGCGCGCCGCCAATACGCTGTCCCTCTCCGGTATCTATCAGCCGCGGAAGGATGGCTCCATCCGATCCCCCGTAGCGTTGGAGCAATACCTGAAGGACAACCCCGGCGTGGCACGGATCGTGCTGTGCCTGGATAACGATGGGCCGGGACGGGCGGCGTCTGCGGCCATTCAAAAGAGACTTTCCGAGTATGAGGTCATCGACAACCCACCCCGCCGCGGAAAGGACTACAACGACCATCTCCAGATGGTGAAAGGGATCAGCGGCAGGGTAAAGACCCGTGGCGGCGAGGCGCGCTGATTATCTTTTTCGGCTGGTTTAGGACTGCAAGCGGCCTGCGGCTGCTTTGCAGTCGCAAGCATAGCATTTGGCTATCCAAATGCGCTTGTTAGGGGAGCAAGCCCCCTAAGACCCCATCCTATTTCAAGGAGGAATCTATTATCAGAAAACGATCTATCTCTATTCTTCTCCGTTTGAACGAAACGGAACACCGGCATCTGAAGGAGCAGGTGGCAATTTCCGGTTTCCCCATGGAGGTCTATCTTCGCACATTGATCGCCGGTGAAAAAATGCGGCCAAGGCCACCCAACGAATACGCCGAGATTCGCCGCCAACTCGCCGCCATCGGCAACAACATCAATCAGATTGCCCGCACAGTCAACGCCCGCGGCTTTGCCAGCGGTGAGGACATCGCCGCGATCACGGCGGCGCAGGAAACGATCTGGAACATCGCGGAGCGGCTGTGACATGGCATACACCAAGGTATTCGCCATCCGCGCAAGGCTGGACGACCGCGTGAAGTACGCCGTCAATGGGGAAAAGACCGAGCTGGACGAGCGGATCGTCTACACCGCTGACCCAGAGAAAACCGATACTGTGCGCTTTGTGACCACGCTGAACTGCCGGTCTGCCGAAACCGCCTTTGCTGCCATGCAGAAAACGAAAAAGAAATACAAAAAGACGGGCGGCATCCTCGGCTATCACTTCATTCAATCCTTTGCCCCCGGTGAGGTGACGCCGGAGCAGGCCCATGAGATCGGGTGCGAGTTTGCACGGCGTCTGTTCGGCAATGATTATGAGGTCGTCATCGGGACTCATTTAGATAAGGCCCACCCGCATAATCACATCGTGGTCAATTCTGTTTCCCGCACGGACGGACACAAGTATCATTCCAGCCCGGAAAGCTACTACAACGATGTGCGCGGTACTTCGGACGAGCTATGCCGGGAGAATGATTTATCCGTCATCACCCCGCAGGGCAAGGGCAAGCATTACGCTGAGTGGAAGGCGGAGCAGGGCGGCAAGCCCACCGTGCGCGGCGTGATCCGCACCGACATTGACGCCATCATCCACCAAGCCTACACCTACGATACCTTTCTCATGCTGCTGCGAAAGAACGGTTACGAGGTACGCCGCAGCCCCAACCGGAAATACACCACGGTCAAGCCACCCGGCGCAAAGCGGGCGATTCGCCTGGACAGCTTGGGCGAGGGCTACACCGAAGCGGATATTATGGCGCGGCTTTCTCGCCAGCGGCATGGCGGCATGGCCCCGCCGACCGTCACCCATGCCGTCAAGCGTTACCGCGTGAAGGGCAAACTGGCGACCGTCCGAAAAAAGAAAATCACCGGCTTTCACGCCCTCTATCTCCGCTACGTCTACCTGCTGCGTGGGGGCAGGTGGAAAAAGCTGCCGCCCAAGCTGCCCTTCTCCGTCAAGCGGGAGGTCATTCATTTGGAGCGGTATGAGCAGCAATTCAAATACCTTTTATCAAGCGGGATCACTACCGAAACAGAACTGGAGCAGCGTATCCGTGTGCTGGAGTGGGACATCCGCTTGTTGGAGGAACAGAGAAACCCACTATATCAGGAAAGGAGGAACACCAGCGATGAAGAAGCACAAGCCAAGTACAGCGCGGAGATCCAACAGCAGACTGCCGCCCTGCGCAAAAAGCGCGGGGAGCTACGTCTGTGCCGCAGGATACAATCGGACATTCCGAGGGTATCCCAACAGTGTCAGCAGGCGCAGACTGAACGGCAGGAAAATCTAAAGAAGAAGGAGGAACACGAGCATGAGTACCAACGGTGAAACCGCTGACCTGATGGTGCGTGAGGGCATCCAGATCACCGAGAGCGCCCTCAAGCTGGCAGGGCTGGGGGCGAAAAATCTTGCCGCCCTTCTGATTGCCCTTGCCAATGACAATCAGAAGCTCGCCGGTAAAACCAACCTCAAGCGCCTGATCCACGACGGCGAGGAGCTGACGATCTTTTCCGTCAAGCAGGAGGACTTGAAGGGCTTTCAGATGGAGGCCAAACGCTATGGCGTCCTGTTTTACCCCATCGTCAATAAGGTGGAAAAGACCGGGACGGTGGAGATCATGGCCAAGGCCAGAGATGCCAAGCAGATCAACCGCATTTTTGAGCGCATGGGCTACCCCGCCCCGGTGAAGGAGGACGCTGCCGCAAAAAAAGAGAACGCCCGCGCTCCGTCCGAGAACAGCTTGACCGAGCGCGGGACTGGTGCGAGAGCGTCTACGGAACCGGCTACGGAGAAGGCTGACGCCCGCCCTTCCGTTCGCAGCCGTCTGATGGCGCTGCAAGCCGCGGCAGAACGGGATGGTACGGCCCCCACCAAGGACACCGTGCGGGAGGCCATTCAAAAGGCTATGCCTACGCGGGAATAAATTGATTTCGAAAAGGAGAAAGGAACATGGCAAAGTTAGACGATTTGATTCAGCAGAAGCAGCAGAGGGACGAGGACTGGAAGGCAAAGAAAACAGCGGAGCGCGAGGAATTGGGACAGCTTTCCGACGATGCGGTCATGCACGTCACCAGCGAACCCGGCGCATACCTCCACTATCTGGATACGCAGGCCATCAACCCGCGATACAGCGCGTCCAATGTGATGCTGGCAATGGCGCAGAACCCGGAGATCACCTACATCAACAGTCTGGAGGTGTGGAACCGGCTGGGGCGCAGCGTCAATCGTGATGAGAACGGCATGAAGATCCGCGTGTCGGATACCTACGTGAAGGACGGAAGGGAGTATCACGGCTATAAGATCGGGCGTGTTTTTGATGTGACGCAGACCCACGGCAAGGCCGGTGTTCCGGTGCTGAGCCTGAAAGACAATACACCGGAAATGGACGCCGCTCTGCGCCGATTGCTGGACAGCTCCCCCGTTCCCGTGGTCACCAGCAACACCATGTACCAGGACGCCGTTTATGATCCTAAGACGCAGAGCATTACGGTGTCCAGCCGCCTGATCGACAGCAAGATCTTTGCGGCGCTCTCCCGCGAGATCGTCCACGCCGGTATCCATGACCACGGACGCTATCCCTACTATACCCGCGAGGACTGCGCCATGGACGCCGAGAGCGTCAGCTATATGCTCTGCCGCAATTTCGGCGTGGAGACCCCGCAGCCCGATGTGAGCCGCGTGGGGCAGGTATTTGACGGTATGGAGGTGCAGGATCGCCGCGGCGTGGTGGACAGCCTGCAAAAATATTTCCGTAAGCTGCAAAATGATATTCTGCGTGAGATCTCTCCGCAGGATCGCAAGCAGCCGGAGCAGAACCGGCCCGTTCGCTGAGGAAGGAGGACGAAGCGTGAAAAAGAAAGTTGCGTTTGCACTCTGCACGGCGCTGATGCTGTGCAGCATGAGTGTCGCGGCGCTGGCAGCAGAGCCCATGACAGAAGCCGATACGGTATCCACAATGATCTCTGCCGCAGATACGCTCCCCGGCATTTCCACCTATCCCGCCGAGGTCAGAGCCAGCGAGGAAAACGGCGTCTATCGTTTGGAAAAGGTCTACTACCTGACCGCGAAGGACGATCCCGCCACGATCCCCACCGCTGACTTTGAGCGCGAGGGCCGCACCTATACGCTCCTTGATTTGCTGAAAAACGACCAGACAGAAACGGACACGCGGGAGCATATCGAGGTGGTCACACTGGAGAGCAAGACCAAAGATATGGCGGAAATTCTGAAAATGCTGGAGCCGAAGCTGGAGGTCAAGACCGAGGACGGCTATGAGGGCGTCCTGTCCCTTGACCACACCACCATTCAGGTGGAGGCAGCGGGCTACGGGACCAGCAGCCGCACTGTGACGGCGGAGCGCACCTATCCCAACCTCTCAGACGCCGATGTGTCCCTTGTTCCCAAGTCCGTGAATGAAAATGGCCGCACCCTGACCCTTGCCGATGTGAGCTGGCAGGAGGCGGCTGTTGATCCTACGGACGGCTATGACATTCCCATTCGCTACACTGCTGTGGCAAGCTACACCGGCACCGCCACCAGCAAATATGCCACCGGCTACACCGTCACGGCGGACTATAAGGGTGACGTTACCCGTACAAGCTGTGATACGGTGGTCTACACCGCCGTCTTTTCCAGTGTTGGAAATACAGCGGCGAAAACCGGACGCAGTAGTTTTAACTGGCTGTGGCTGCTGATCCCTGTGGGAACTGCGGCGCTGGGCGGCTGCGGCTATGCCGGTTATAAGGGCTATCACCACTACATCAATAAGAAAAGAGGGTATGCCGCATGAAAAAATATCTGACCACGCTGATGGCCGCCTGCTGTATGCTGGCGGCTTTTTCCGTGCCTGCATCGGCATTGGAGTATCACTTTGACGGCCCGGACGCAGGGCTGTTCGGACGCCCCACCTCGGACGATACGATTTATGTCACGATGGAAAAGCCCGCGAATACTGACCGCAGCAAAAACGCCGCCTATATCCCGCCTGCCTTTGGCTCTCCCACCTCCTACACCTTGAACGCCGGAGAACTGCTGACGCCAAACCTTGTGGGCGGCTCGGCGGCGGGAACGGTCAGCGGCACAGGCGGTGTGACCGTCCTGCCGCCCTCCGCTTCCGGCAGCATCGCTGGTGGGGCAACCGGCACCAACACGCCGTTGAAATACACGGCGATCACGGAAGACCTGTATTACAGAGATGGCTCCCTCGGAACGTTGAATATTCCTGCCATCGGACTTTCTGTCAAGGTATATCAGGGAACGGACAGCAACGCGCTCCGCAAGGGCGCGGGCCATTTTGCCAGCACCTCCATCTGGGAAGGCAATGTGGCGATTGCGGGCCATAATCGGGGCGTCAACAATCACTTTGGCAAAATTCACACCCTTGACATTGGGGACACCATCAAGCTGACTACCCAGCTTGGCACACGCAGCTATGAGGTGTGCTCTGTCAGTAAGATCGGCGTGGACGATACCAGTGTTCTGAGCGACAGCACGGAAAATATCATCACCCTTGTCACCTGCGTGATGAATCAGCCGGATTACCGCTGGTGCGTGCAGGCACGAGAAAAATGATGAGATGCTGTGATGGCCATTGATGTAAAGAACTTTTACTGAGCTCCAACGCCTCCATATTTTTTGACACCCACCAACTTTTACGATACCATGAACCCATCAAAAGACTTTGGAGGTACACACCATGAAGCGAGGAAGTTTTGCAGCCGGTTTTCTTACCTGCCTGCTGTTGGCTGGCGTCACCACCACGGCCTATGCTGCCGGGATCATGGCAGAGCGCAGTCACCATCGCATTGTCGTAGATGGAAAAGAAGCGCAGATGGAAGCCTATGTCATCAACGGCAGCAACTATGTGCGGCTTCGGGACATCGGCAAGGCTGTTGGTTTCGAGGTTTATTGGGATGGCGATGCCAAATGTGTGCAGGTAGAGAGCGGCAAGCCCTACACCGGCATCGCGCCGGTGAAAGCGGAGACCAGCGGACCTGCTTCACAGCCGGAGACTACGACGCCTGCCGATGATGTGGATGCCATGAAACAGGATATTGTGGACTGCACCAATGCGCTGCGGCGTGAAAAAGGCGTTGCCGCGCTGTGCGTCAACGACAGGCTCATGCAGGCGGCGCAGGTCCGCGCCGATGAGATGGCTGCGCATACCGTCTATTCGCACACAAGACCGAATGGTGGAAAATTCAATACCGTCACGGATTGTCCTTACATGGCCGAAAATATCCATCGCATCGCAGATTGGGTGCTGTCTGACCAGACACTTGCCGAACGGGTCGTGGCAGATTGGAGCGCTTCGACAACCCACAACAAGAACATGGTCAACCCAAAGCTATCTGAGATTGGCGTTGGGCTGGCAAGAGGTATCAATGACACTGGTGACCCGTGCTGGTACTGTGTCCAGCTTTTCCTCTACGATGGCTATTCCATCACTCGGGTGGATACCCCCATAAACAAATAAATCATCAACTTTCACGCAAGAGCAGGTCGTCAAGATCTGCTCTTTTTATTGCGCTTTTTGGAAAGGAGAAAGACATGAAGTCAATTAAACATCGCTTGTTGTCACTGCTTTTGACGCTGGTGACAGTCTTGAGCCTGCTGCCGACTGCGGCTTTCGCCGCGTCGAACACGGGTTCCGGCCTCAAAATTACCACCAACCAGGCATATTGGAGCACGCGCCTGCTCGCCAACGGTACCCCATACAGCTACCGCCCGCCGCTTGTGGACGGTAAGCTCGTGTACTGCATGGATAGCGGCCTCGGCTATCATTACGCAACGCCTTCGTACCTGAATTCCTTTACATGGACGTCCGGCACCGGTGCAGATGCAGATGCCGTATTGCAGTCGGCTGTCACGAACAGCGGCCTCAGTGAAATGGACGCCGCGACCGTCGAGAACGTCAAATGGATGATGACCTACCTCAACGACTGCAAGGCATCCAATGTTGGCCAGCTTTTTATGGCCGTGCAGACGTATGTATGGGATCACCAAAGCTATAAAGGCGAGCCCGGTGGAGACGGCGACGCGGGCGGCTACGCCAACGCCGACACCTATGATCTGTATCTGAGCCTCATCGACTGGCTTTTGGAGCAGAAATCACAGGAGGACGCCGAGTTCCAGCGCCAGATTGAAGAGTACACTGCACAGGGTAAGTCTGCATCCATTGTGGAGGACCAGAGTGCAAAATGGGCGGTATACGCAATTTCCAGTAACCGCAAAAATCAGTCGTTCTTCAACTATTATGGTCCCCGCAAACTGGTCACTCAGGATGAGCCCGGAGGCGGCGGAGAAGAACCTGCACCGCCTGCAGGCGTTGGCAAGATCGTGCTGAAAAAAACTGCTGGTAGAACCACAACTGGTCTCGCCGGTGCACGTTTCAGCATCTACTTTAACGGTCAGATCGTCGGCAGCGACATCACCAATGCACAGGGTGAGATCTATGTTGAGGACGCCGCGACCGGCCTTTGGAGCTTTGTCGAAACCTCCGCACCGGACGGCTTCTGTGTTGATCCCACACCGAAGAGCGTGTACGTAGATGTATCTGAGGGTGACCGCGAGTACACCGTCGCGGCGGTCAACTACGAAAAGCCCGATATGAAGATCACCAAGCGCGACGCCATGAGTGGCAAGCCGATTGCCGGTACAGTATTTTCCATTAAGTCTGTTACCGGAAATTATTCCACCTCCGTCACGACTGGGGTGGACGGTTCCGCCACCCTCTCGTCCATCCCTGCTGATGTTTATGTGGTACGGGAAGAATCCGTGCCGGAACCGTACATCGTGAGCAATACCGAGCAGACTGTGGCACTGCGCCCCGGCAAAACAAGCGAAGTCACCTTTGTGGACTACGAAAAGCCGGGTTTGGAGATCATCAAGAAGAACATCGCCAACGGTGAACCCATTGAGGGCGTAACCTACCGTATCGAGCAGATCGACGGTAGCTTCTCCACAACGGCCACAACTGATAACCACGGCCGCATCTTCCTCGACTCTGTCCCGGTTGGCACATTTAAGGTAACAGAGATCAATGTTCCCAACCATGTCATTCTCTGCCCCATCCCGCAGGAAGTGGCGTTGAAGGCTGGTGAGACATCTACCGTCACCTTCTTCAATGCCCTCAAGCCCAGCTTGGAGATCCGCAAGTTGGATAGCGTCACCGGTGATCCCGTCAAGGGCGCTAAGTTCCAGGTCTGGTATGCCAGCAACCACACCGATACCGGTGAACTGAACGACCTCGGTACCTATTTTTCTGATGAAAGCGGCAAGATCATTCTCCCCGAAGTCAAAGATGGTTGGTACAAAGTGACGGAACTGGAAGCACCGCACGGCTACTCCATCAAGGAGCCTGCCACACAGGAATGCTTCATCTCCGGCGGCGAGAGCAAGGTACTGACCTTCGAGAATACGCCCCTTTCCGCCATCGTCATCCGCAAGGTGGACAGTGAGAGTGGTCAGCCGCTGGAAGGTGCATGGTTTAGAATCCGCTACCTCGGCGGCACCTCCGGTACAGGCGGCACTGTGGTTGGCGAGTACAAAACATCCAGCAATGGCACCATCGTTGCAACCGGCCTCAAGGCAGGCACTTATGTCTGCGAAGAGATCTCCGCGCCGGACGGGTATGTGATCACCGACGCCACGGAAACGGTCTATCTCTCCGGCAAGGATCAGGACGTGATCACCGTGACCTTCGGCAATGATAAGATGGGTTCCCTCCTCATTGTCAAAAAGGACGCCGTGACCGGTGCACCCATCTCCGATGTGGAGTTCTTCATCACCGATTCGGATGGCAGCGTGATCGGCAACGCCAACGGAAAGTATGTGACCGATAGCGCAGGCACCATCCGCATTGACGGCCTGACTCCCGGCATGACAGTCATCGCCCGTGAGGTGCGGGCAAAAGACGGCTACATTCTGGATGATACGCCGCAGAGCATCAAGATCAAACGCAATGCCGTGATGACGCTGGAGTTCCGCAACCAGCCCAGGGGCGGCGTTTTGGTGAAAAAGGTGGACGCTGTGACGAACGCTCCCATCTCTGACGTGGAGTTCCTTGTCACGGATTCCGACGGCAATCTCATCGGAAACTCCAACGGCAAGTTCGTGACGGACAGCGCAGGCACATTCACACTTACCGACATCGCCCCCGGCACCACGCTTATCATCAAGGAAACCCGCGCAAAGGACGGCTATTTGTTGGATGATACGCCTCAGACAGTCAAGGTCAAGTCCAATGAAGTTGTCACGGTGGAGTTCCGCAATCAGCCAAAGGGCAATCTCATCATCGTAAAGCAGGATTCCGTGACAAAGGAGCCACTGGAGGGCGTCGAGTTCAAGATCGTCTATGCGGATGGCTCGTATGTAGATGCTGCGGGTGGGACGCTGTCCTCCACCGGCCTGTACCGGACGGACAAGGAGGGCAAAATCACCATTTCTGGCATTTCCGGCACCGTGGTGGTCACAGAGGTCCAAACAATTCCCGGCTACACCATCGACGAAAATACCCGCACCCAGACTGTGGTGGTCAATCCCAACGACACACAGACTCTCCACTTCTACAACACGCCTATTGGTGGCGTGGAGATCATCAAGGTCAACGAGGATAACCACAGTGAGCGCATCCCCAATA